>Ga0105239_10000169_pt1 | contig 93659 bp, 58 predicted proteins | sample KBSC44metaG_FD_92761 | JGI IMG/M metagenome (GOLD analysis project Ga0105239, IMG submission 92761) | Corn rhizosphere microbial communities from Kellogg Biological Station, Michigan, USA - KBS C4-4 metaG | ecosystem: Host-associated > Plants > Roots > Rhizosphere > Soil | place: Michigan, USA... | reverse complement strand
GAGACCTACCTGAGCAAGCTGAAGGAATATGAGCAGGCCCAGGCCACGGCGCCCAACACGGTAGACGGCCGGCTCTGGATGAAGAACGTGCTGCACCTGACGGGGGTGAGCGAACCTTACCTGGGGACGATCATCTGTAATTATATGAGCTACTACCAGTCGCTGATCGCGGACACGCTGGTGGGCGCCAACGTGTATACCTTGTGTGACGGGAATGCCTCTGCGGTGAGCCAGGTCCCCAGCGGCTTTATCAGCACGCTATTCAGCACGGGGTACAGCATGCTCAACTACTTCGGGCACTCGTCGAACTCGGTTCTCAGTTATGACCTGGATAACCCGATGGTGTACAATAACCAGGGAAAATATCCCGTCTTTTACCTGAACGGTTGCGATGCGGGCGACTTTTTCGTATGGGGCTCTTCCCGGCTCGCCCAGCCCAATACCATTTCAGAGAGTTACGTGCTTGCACCGGAGCGGGGATCGATCGCCTGCGTGGCGGCGACGAGCTTTGGGATCGTCAACTATCTGAATATCCTGTTGAGTTCAATGTACCAGGATATCGACGGACCGGATTATGGGAAGTCGATCGGCATTATCGAGAAGGACGCTTTGAATCAGCTGATGGCTGCGGTGCCCGGAGACTTTTTCGCCCGGCAGCACGCCGAGCAGATGACGATCCATGGTGACCCGGCGCTGCGTCTCAATCAATCGGCGCTGCCGGACTATGATATCGAGGCGCCGCAACTGCTGATCTCGCCAAACTTTGTTTCGGTGGCCAACAGCTCTTTCACGGTCAAAGCAAAATATTATAACCTGGGTAAGGTGGTCAAGGATTCGATCACGATCCTGATCACGCGAAAATTTCCGGACGGGACGAGCACGGTGTTGCTGAAAAAGAAGATCCGCGGGATCGCCTATGCCGATTCGGTGACCCTCACCGTCCCCATCGTGGCGACCCGGGACAAGGGTCAGAACTATATCACGGTGACCGTCAATTCAGACAATACCGTGCCGGAGATCACGATGGCGAATAATACGGTGACCTCCCCCGTTTACGTCTATGACAACAGTGCGGAGCCGGCCTATCCCTACAATTATGCCATCATCAATACGCCCACCTCGAAATTGTATGCATCGACGGCGGACCCTTTCTTCCCCACAAGCCAGTATGTGATGGAGCTGGATACGACGACGTTGTTCAATTCTTCCTACAAGATCACGAAGACGGTGACGTCGACGGGCGGCCTCCTTGAGTTCGATCCGGGGACCACCTATCTTGACAGCCTGGTTTATTACTGGCGGGTGTCGAAGGTGCCGGCCTCGTCCAGCGAGTCCTATACCTGGAACGGATCTTCCTTTGTCTACATCGATCCGGCCAACAGTTCGACGGGTGAGAACCAGTCGCATTTCTATCAGCATACCCAATCGACGCTTAAGGGACTTGTGGCGGACACCGTTGGACGGGAGGTGAAATTCGATAAGATCGTCAATACGATCTCGGCCAAGTGCGGCGTCTATCCGGAAGCGGACCAGGTGGCGCAGGACATCTCGGTGCTTATCAATGGCGACAACACGAATACACAATCCGTTTGCGGGATCAACCAGATCATCTTCACGGTGATCGACAAGAATACATTCCACCCCTGGTACAATGCGCTGACCAACACGCCGGGTCAGTATGGCAGCGGTCCGCCCTGCGGTCAGTCCCGGGAATGGCAGTTCATTTATAATCCCAGCACCCTGGCGAGCAGGAATGCGGCGATGAGCCTTATGGATGCGATCCCGGATGGCGATTACGTGGTCCTGTACAACTGTGCCTGGTCCAATCCGGCCGGCAACACCTACGCGTCGACCTGGGCGGCAGACACATTGACACAGGGTGTCAATTGCCTTTATGGCCGGCTTAAAGCACAAGGCTTCATGGATCTGGACACCTTCAACAGGCCGCGGGCCTTCATTTTCCTGTATTCGAAGAACAATGCCGCCGGTTTTGCGCCGCGGGACGTCTTTGGCAATCTGGTCACGGACCATATCAGCCTGCTGGCGAGCTATAACACCCCGGATACACTTGGGACGATAGTGTCGCCGGTGCTTGGCCCTGCCAAGAAGTGGAAGAACCTTCACTGGCGCGGTTTCAGCCAGGAGTCCCCCTCCACCGACTCGGTATTGGTGCAGGTCATGGGCGTCGATACGCTGGGGAATGTTTCGGGGGCGCTGATGACGCTTGGTACGTCGAGCCAGGATGTCGATATCTCGAGTATCAATGCCACGCAATATCCCTGGTTGAAGTTAAAACTGCTCACCAGCGATACGATCAATGCCACGCCCTACCAACTGAAGTACTGGCGTCTCAACTATGACCCGGTGCCGGAGGGGGCATTGGCGTCCAACCTGTTCGCGCAAACCATGGATACGGTGTCGCTTGGACAGACGCTGAATTTCGGCATCGCCTTCAAGAATATCAGCCCTACGCCATTCGACAGCCTTGCGGTCAAGCTGGTCGTCACGGATAAGTCGAATACCCCCCACACCTTCCAACTTCCGAAAATGAAGCCGCTCGTCAGCGGAGATACGGTGAAGTTTGTTTACCCGATATCGACGAAGGGGATGAGTGGGTTGAACCAGATATATTTAAACTTCAATCCCAACTATGCGCAGCCGGAGCAGTACCTGTTCAACAACTTCGTGTATAAGAACTTCTTTGTCGGCGGCGAATCGAGGAGCCCGCAGCTGGATGTGACCTTCGACAATGTGCATATCCTGGACCAGGACATCGTTTCGGCGAGGCCGCATATCCAGATCCGGCTGAAGAGCCAGTCGCAGTATATTTTGCTGACCGATACCTCGATGATGAACGTGCAGGTGAAGTACCCCGATGGCTCGTTGCATAAGTACTCGTTCAACAACGACACGCTGCGGTTCACGCCGGCGACGAGCGGCTCGAACAATACGGCGACGGTGGATTTCTACCCGAACTTTACGCAGCAAATAGATCCGAACGGGGATGTCTACGAACTGATCGTGTCCGGGAAGGATCAACTGGGTAACCAGGCGGGGCTTACCCCGTACCGGGTGGACTTCAAGATCATCTCCAAGCCGATGATCTCCAACATGCTCAACTATCCCAATCCGTTTACTACCTCCACCGCCTTTGTCTTTACGATCACGGGCAGCGAGGTGCCGCAGAATATCAAGATCCAGATAATGACCATTACGGGTAAGGTGGTGCGGGAGATAACCAAAGAGGAACTCGGTCCGTTGCATATCGGACGGAATATTACGGAGTTCAAATGGAATGGGACGGATATGTATGGGCAGCGGCTGGCGAACGGCGTATACCTGTATCATGTCGTTACGAACCTGAACGGAAAATCCCTCGGCAAGTATAAGGCGGCGGGTGACAATACCGACAAGTTCTTTAATAACGGGTATGGGAAGATGTACCTGATGAAGTAGCGGACTCCTTTTTGAGCCGCTGGAAGATCGGTTCGAAGTACCGGTAGCTCAATGCGCTGAGCCCGAAGGAAAGTATGATGGAAACGGAGAGGGCCGTCCATCGGGCCAGGAGCGCATGTTCGGGCCAGCGGCGTGCGCCGTTGATGGAGATCCAGGATCCGATGATGATGATGACAGGCACGTGGATCAGGTAGAGGCAGTAGGAAATCCGGCCACAGAATCGGAGGAAACCCATGCTTAAGAACGCCTTGAGCCGGCTGTTGCCGGGTTGGACGGCGAGATGCAGAATGCCGGCGAAGAGCGCCGCGAGGACGGTGTAGCCGACTGTCCCGAAGAAGGGGTTGGAGGAATCAACGTTACCTGTAATTATAAACGAAAGAACGATCAGCGCAAGGGAGGCCGCGATGCCGGCCAGGACCCAGCTGCGCCGGATCGTCGATGCGTTCCGGTGGAGTTGACAGAGGAGGCTGCCGGCCATCAGGCTGTCCATCCGGAGGAAGGTGTTGTAGTACCCCGCCAGGCTGCCGGACGGATGCGAGACGTAAAGGATCGTTCGCAGGACCAGGACGAGGAGGATCCCGGCGGAGAACAGTTTTAGCCGGGTGGCGGAATCCCGCGTGAGAAGGATAACCAGGGGCCAGAAAAGATAGAATTGTTCTTCGACGCCAAGGGACCAGAGCGGGATCAACGTGGCGTTGCGCGGAAAGCCATAAAAGATGAACGTCCAGTTCTGCGTAAAAAGGAAAAAACTTTTCCAGTGTTGAAGATAGTAGGTGAAATGGGGTTGGTTGACGGGTCTCACCAACAGCCAGGCCGCGAGGAAAAAAGGGATGATAAGGCCGTAGTAAAGCGGGAAGATGCGAAGGGCCCGGTTGCGGTAGAAATGGGAGAAATAATTTGGCCGTCCCTTTGTGGCCAGGAGGCGGCCGGTAATGAGGTAGCCGGAGAGGACGAAGAAGAGATCGACCCCGGCCCAGCCGGGGAAGCAGGAGTGCGTAGGTTCGAAATAATGGTGCAGAAAAACCACCAGGATGGCGATGCCCCTGAGGCCATCCAGGGAAGGGATACGCCGGGCGGACCCGGCGGGCGGGGGGAGGTGCTGCGCGTCAGCGGCGAGCGATATATTTTCCAATAATATCAAATTCGAGGTTGGCGATGTCACCGGGGTGGATCGATCCCATGTTCGTGTGTTCGAATGTGTAGGGAATGATCGCGACCGAGAAGCGGCTCTTTTTCACGTTAAAGATGGTGAGACTGATGCCGTTGAGGCTAATGGAGCCTTTTTCGATGACCAGATGGCCGAATTTTTTCGGGAATTCGAATTGAAATTCCCAGCTGCCGTTAACGTCTTTGCGGTGCAGGCAGGTGGCCCGGGCGTCGACATGGCCTTGTACGATGTGGCCGTCCAGCCGGCCATTCATCACCAGGCATCTTTCGAGGTTGACTTTGTCGCCCGCTTTCCACGTTCCGAGGTTGGATTTCCGAAGGGTCTCTTCGATAGCCGTTACGCGATGGGTGTTCCCGGCGATCTCTTCGACGGTGAGGCAGACTCCGTTGTGGGAGAGGCTTTGATCTATTTTCAACTCCTGCGAAATAGCTGACTCCAGCCAAAAGGTCTTGTTTGAACCGTGGTCTGCCACACGCAAGACCTGGCCCATGGATTCGATGATACCGGTAAACATTGGGCGAATTTCGGAATTTTATTTGAGAAATTTTTCGAGGCCGAGGGCCAGAAGTGCTTTCTTTATGCCGTTTTTGAGCGACTCTTTTACCGGGACGGCAATGCGTTTGGAAAGGGAGGTTCCCGGCATGGGCCGGAAGATCGTGTCATGATACCGGATGTCCCTGGCGGGAGTCGTGAAATAATATTGGTAATAAGATCTGCGGGTGATGCCTGTGGGGACATTTATCCTGCTGTAGCCATGGTAGGAAATTTCGGAGCATTCGAAGACGACTGCGCGGTTGAACAAGGGGGCAATGCTCCGGCCGGCCTTTTTAGAACGGATATCCCACAGTTCCAGATAGCCACCCCATTCTTCCTTCCATTCGGGGTTGAGAAATAATAAGAAGTTGAGTCTGCGTTGGAGTTTGGTGATGGGATGGAGATTGTAGTCAATGTGAATATCCAGAAAGCTGCGATGGCCGCCCTGGTGGAGGCCATAGCCCAGTCTGTCGTTGACGATCTGTAAGGCGGATATCCCGGTGACGGCCTGGAGGAAGTCGATGAATTCCCGGGAGGACAAGGCTTCGTGAAGCTTTGTGAAGCAGGGATCCAGCCTGGACAGATCGTTGTCCTCCGCCTTTTTTTCGTTCATTCCGGAATAATGGGTTTTCATGGCATCCAGGGGCGGGAAGCCCTGCACCAGCGACTGTGCATAATGCGGGACCAGGAAATTATCGATGACTAAATGTTTGAAGGGAAGTGCAGCCTTGAACCGGGAATTTAGTTCGCCTATGGAATAGGGTTCGAATGCGGCGGAATTGAAGATCGGATCATTTACCATCAGGCGGAGATTTCAAGAGTTTTTGGGTGGCCGGCAGCGCCAAAATAATCAGGAAGGGGCAGATCGTCAAGTAAAACCTGTTGTGCCAGTCGTCGCAGGTCATGATGACCGTGAGCCATGTCAGGCCGATGGCGGACAGGAAGAAGACGAGGGGGTAAGGGCGAACTTTCACCCAATAGCCAAGACTCGCCAGGGCTGCCGCGTGGATGGATTGGAAAAAAACCAGCAGGTAAAGATTGTGGCCGAGGCTGAAATAATTCCTGTACAGGCCGAAGAAGGCCAGGGTCCTCAGGCAGGCCATCCGAAGGAACTGAGAGGGATTATGGATGACATAGTAAAGCAGGCCATACAGGGAGTTTCCCTGGGCAGTGGTTTGGATGGGCAGGAATCCGCGCAGGGTGGGTACGCCGCAGATGATCCGTTCGTCCCGGAAGGGGAGCATAAAGTCCAGTTCTCCGCCGCTGCCGAGCGCCTTATTGAGAAAGAGGAGGAACGCCACCGTCAAAAGACCGAGCAGGCCCATTTTTTTTGGGATGGACCAATGCCTGAAAAACATGAAGAACAGATAGAGAAAGACGGGTGGCAGGAAAAGAAGGCCCGAAGGCCGGGTGAAGCAGATGAGGATCAGCCCGGCAAAGACCGGGAGCAGGTTCCTGGCGGAGAGCGCGCGCATCCGGATGAGGTAGCAGCTGAGGATCAGGGTAAAGCTATAAAAGAGAGATTCGGTATAGAGAAAGGTGTTGAATTCCTGGTAGGGATATGTGATCAGCAAGAGCCCGGTGCCGATGAAAGCGAGGGTTTTGTTGGGAAAGAGATGGGAAAGGGTCTTAAAGAAGGCGATCGTGGCGGCTCCGTTGAGCAGAAGTTGGAGCGCGACTATCCAGGCCAGGCTGAGGTGGGTCTTGATACAGGCGGCAATGAGCCCGATCTGCACGAAGTATAACCAAAAATTGGGGGTGCTGACGCGGCCATTTGCGAGATAGAAATTTGCTTCACGGATATATTTGGCGGATTCTCCTTCCAGGTAGATGCCGCGGTGCAGGAGGGTGAAGGTGTTGATGGAAAGCCATAGCAGGAAAAGGCCCGCAACCTGCTTGTTCAGACGCGGGTGGAGGGCGATATGGGTCTTTTCCGGGATCAATGGCGGCAAATGTCGGGAATTTCGCTGGCGAGTGGGTTTTTGGGTGGCGGGAATTTTTTCCGGAAGGAATTTTGAAATTGGGCATTTTTCCGTACTTTTGCAGCCCTAAGGAGGTATAAAATATGCTGATCATCGATTCCAAAGATTGCGAAAACATTGACAAAGCGCTGAAGAAGTACAAGAAGAAATTTGAAAAGGCGAAGACCCTGCTTCAACTTCGTGAGCGCCAGTCCTACACCAAGCCGTCGGTACGCCGGCGCGGGGAAGTGTTGAAGGCGATCTACAAGCAGCAGGTTGCCAGCGGCAAGTTCGAATAGTAGAGTTCTACATATACTTTTAGAGGCTGCTTCTTTTGGGGCGGCCTTTTTGTTTTGCGGCCGTCCGGGACTATTTTGTCCCGGACGGCCTTTTTTTTGTAAATTAGACCTTGTGATCCAACCTTTTATTGACTTTTTGACATTTGAGAAGCGGTATTCCGGGCATACGGTCCGGTCGTACCGGGACGACCTGGAGGCGTTTTGGGCTTTTGTGGGGCTGGAGTATGGGGAGATGGGGGTTAGGGAGGTCACGCCGGCGGTGGTGCGAACCTGGCTGGCGGCCTTAAAGGACGAGGGGATGAGCTCGAGGACGGTCAACCGGAAGATCTCGTCGCTGAGAAGCTTTTATAAGTATCAATTACGGATGGGGGGTGTGGAGCAGTCGCCGATGACGGCCATTATCGCGCCGAGGACCAACAAGCGGCTGCCGGTATTTGTGGAGCAGGGGGATATGGCGGAATTGTTTGAAACTGTGCGGTTTCCGGATGACTGGGAGGGTTTGACCGACAGGCTGATCCTGGCCATTTTATATCATACCGGGATGCGGTTGAGCGAGCTGGTGCATTTGCGGGAGGGTCAGGCCGATGGGGGGACGGGGACCTTTAAGGTACTGGGGAAGGGGAACAAGGAGCGGGTGATCCCGGTGAGCCCGGTGTTGATGCAGATGGTGGAGGAGTATAAGCGACTGAAGAGGGAGGAGTTGGAGGGGGCGGATAGGGAGTTTTTGCTGGTGGGGAAGAAGGGGCGGAAATTGTATCCCCAATATGTTTACCGGGCGGTGAAGGCGTACCTGGCGCAGGTGACCACTATCGACAAGAAGAGTCCGCATGTGTTGCGGCACACGTTTGCGACGCATTTGATGAATGCGGGGGCTGAGTTGAATTCGGTGAAGGAGTTGCTTGGGCATGCGAGTTTGGCGGCGACGCAGGTGTATACGCATAATACCATCGAAAAATTGAAGGATATCTATAAGAAAGCGCATCCGAAGGCGTGAATTGGCGGGATGCTTTCAATCGGCGAATGCGCCTTTTTTAGCTGTTAAAATATTGCGGTTTATTTGGAAAAAACCGTTGTAAAGATTAACTTCATTGTCTCACGAAGCGCGATCTCTTGTTACGGCGCGAGTGACCTTATCCTGCAGCAGAAGGTAGTTCTTTCATTTATTGTTCACTGATTAAAATTTGGGATGTATGAACGTAAACATTCAAACTGTGCACTTCGATGCAGACGGAAAGTTAGTAGAGTATGTTCAGAAAAAAATGACAAAACTAAACACGTTTCATGACAGGATCATCAAAGTAGACGTATTCCTCAAATTAGACAATGTGGTTCACACCATCAAGGACAAGATCGCGGAGATCAGGGTCCATGTTCCAAGGCACCACTTTTTTGTTAAATGTTCCTCCAAATCATTCGAAGAGTCCTTTGACAGCGCATTCGAGTCGCTGGTTAACCAGGTAAAGAGAAAAAAAGATAAAACACTTGCATAAGACATAGAGACCCCCTTTTCGGGGGTCTTTTTTTTTGCCCTTTTTTTGACGGGGGACGGGGTATTTTTTTGGCGGCGGATGGGGTATTTTTTTGCGGGGATCGTTGTCGGGTGGAGTTTTGAGGGCCTTTCGGCGGGGGCGGCGGGGGAGCGGGGAAATGGGGTGGATTGGCGTTGAAAAGGAATAACTTAAAAAAACGGGTTGAAAATTTTTGAAGTTCACGATTTTACATACCTTTGCCTTCCCAAAAAAAACAGTAGATCAGTGTGATAAGAGATGGGGTGAGTTACCAGCCAGAGTAGCTCAGTTGGTAGAGCAGCTGATTTGTAATCAGCTGGTCGGGGGTTCGAGTCCCTTCTCTGGCTCAAAAGTGGGGGGTTAGGCTCCCTGGATAGTGCCGGGAATTTTCCCGGTGTTGAAAAATGGGCAAGTAGCCAAGTGGCCAACGGCAACAGACTGTAAATCTGTCCTCTTCGGAGTTCGGTGGTTCGAATCCATCCTTGCCCACATTGTTCAATGGATTGCTAGCTTAGTAGCGGTAGATTGCTAGCTTAGTAGCGGTCATGCGGAAGTAGCTCAGTTGGTAGAGCGACAGCCTTCCAAGCTGTAGGTCGCGGGTTCGAACCTCGTCTTCCGCTCCACGTAGCCGATGATGGGCCCCTTGGGCGGGCATTGTGCGAAATGGGTCTGGGGCCAGGGGGCGGGACCGGTGGCTGAAATGAACCAGCCGTTGTAGCTCAGGGGTAGAGCACTTCCTTGGTAAGGAAGAGGTCGTGAGTTCAATTCTCATCAACGGCTCACTTTTGGATTTTTTTGAGGGGAATGGATCGTAAGTAAGTAATGTAAAACAGGTTTCATCGACTCTAATAAGCTCCGACTTGACTGGCGGGGATGGGAGTGGGGGACCTGCTAAAATTTTAAAATACAACTTAAAAACAGATAACAATGTCAAAAGAGACCTTCAAGAGGGACAAACCCCACGTTAACGTTGGTACGATTGGTCACGTAGACCATGGTAAGACCACTTTGACTGCTGCTATTACTACCATCCTTTCTTCGAGAGGTTTGGCTGAGGCAAAGAAATACGACGAAATCGATGCTGCGCCGGAAGAAAAGGAGCGGGGTATCACTATCAATACGGCACACGTTGAATACGCGACGGCTAACCGTCACTATGCTCACGTTGATTGTCCTGGTCACGCTGACTATGTAAAAAATATGATCACGGGTGCTGCTCAGATGGATGGAGCTATCCTGGTAGTTGCTGCTACTGACGGCCCGATGCCCCAGACGAAGGAGCATATCCTGCTTGCGCGCCAGGTAGGTGTACCCCGTATCGTGGTATTTATGAATAAAGTTGACCTGGTGGATGATCCTGAGCTGCTGGAACTGGTTGAGATGGAAATCCGCGAATTGTTGTCTTCCTATGGTTTTGACGGCGACAATACGCCGATCATCCAGGGTAGTGCTACAGGCGCCCTGGCCGGCGAAGACAAGTGGGTAAAGAAGATCGACGAGCTGATGGCAGCTGTCGACAGCTATATTCCGCTGCCTCCCCGCCCGGTTGATCAGCCCTTCCTGATGTCGGTTGAAGACGTTTTCTCCATCACGGGTCGTGGTACGGTTGCTACGGGTCGTATCGAGCGTGGCCGTATCAAGGTTGGTGAGGCTATTGAGATCGTTGGTCTGCAGGACGCCCCGTTGAGCTCTACGGTAACGGGTGTTGAAATGTTCCGCAAGCTTCTGGATGCGGGTGAAGCCGGTGACAATGCCGGTCTGCTGCTCCGTGGTATTGAAAAGACCCAGATCCGTCGCGGTATGGTACTTTGCAAACCCGGTTCGATCACTCCGCACACCGAGTTCAAGGGTGAAGTTTACGTCCTGAGCAAGGAAGAAGGCGGCCGTCACACTCCGTTCTTCAACAAGTACCGTCCCCAGTTCTATTTCCGTACTACGGACGTAACCGGTGAGGTTACGCTGCCGGCGGGTACCGAGATGGTGATGCCTGGTGATAACACCTCGCTTTCGGTTGTTCTGATCCAGCCCATCGCTATGGAAAAGGGTCTGAAATTCGCTATCCGCGAAGGCGGCCGTACGGTAGGTGCAGGTCAGGTGACTGAAATTGTTAAGTAAGCCGACGTTAAATCCGGCGATATTTCGGCGGATTTTTTTATATCTTTGTGATAACTAAGAGCTGTTCCGGGTGCCGGAATAGCTCTTAGCTTCTACGGGCATAGTATAACGGTAGTACAGAGGTCTCCAAAACCTTCAGTCTGGGTTCGAATCCTAGTGCCCGTGCAATTTTTTTATAATGAACAAGATCTCGACCTATTTCCGGGAGTCGTACAAGGAGTTGCTGGAAAAGACGACGTGGCCTACCTGGCCTCAGTTGCAGCAGTCGACGGTGATCGTGCTGGTGGCTACGATCCTGATCACGCTGATCGTGTGGGTGATGGATATGGTGTCCAGTTCGATCCTGCATTTTGTGTATTCTTTATTCGGCAAATAGTCTGACCCCGGTATTCGTATCGGGCCAAAATTCTTTTTATGACGGAGACAGTCAATCAACAGGAAACAAAGACCCAGCAGCAGCCGGAGACCAAATGGTATGTACTGCGGGTCGTCAGCGGGAAGGAGCGTAAGGTAAAAGAGTATCTCGATAAGGAGATCTCCCGCGGCGGGTGGAGTGAAATCGTGAAGCAGGTTTTCCTGCCCGTGGAGAAGGTGTACAAGGTTCAGAACGGCAAGAAGGTGATGCGGGAGCGTAATTATTACCCGGGCTATGTGATGGTGGAGGTGACGGAAGGGAAGCTGGGAGACGATCTGAAAGAAGTGATCAAGAATACGAACAGTGTGATCCACTTCCTGGGCAAAGAGAATCCGATCGCTTTGCGTAAGGCGGAGGTGAACAAGATGCTGGGTAAGATGGATGAGATGGCCGAGTCCGGGAGCATGAGCATGAGCGAGCCGTTCATCATTGGCGAGACGATCAAGATCATTGAAGGACCGTTCAATGACTTCAACGGTATCATTGAAGAGGTGAACGACGAGAAGAAGAAGTTGAAGGTGACGGTGAAGATCTTTGGCCGGAGTACGCCGGTGGAGTTGAACTATATGCAGGTGGAGAAGATCGCATAATCTTCCCGCTTCATAAAATATAAAAAGCCTTCCTTGTGGAAGGCTTTTCTTATGTTGGGCGCTTTATCTAGAAATTGCCATTGTCATTGTCGGTATCGAAATGAGGAGTTGCGGGAGCGTCATCAAACGATGAAGGTTGTGACGCGGGCATTGGCTCAGGCATTGCTGTTACGACGGGTTTGGAAGCCGGTTTTTTCTTAGCCGGTTTTTTGGCGACCTTTTTTGGAGCGGCTTTCTTAGGAGCGGCTTTTTTCGGAGCGGCTTTTTTGGCAGCCTTCTTTGCAGCTTTTTTCGGGGCCGCTTTTTTCACGGCTTTTTTGGCAGCCTTCTTCGCAGCTTTTTTAGGAGCTGCTTTTTTCTTGGCAACCTTCTTTTTCGCAGCCTTTTTAGGAGCCGCTTTTTTCACTGCTTTTTTAACAGTCTTTTTGGCTGCCTTTTTAGGCGCTTTTTTGGCCGCTTTCTTAGACTTTGACATAGTTTGTTGAGCGTTTTAAGTTGTTAGTAAGAATTGTAATGGATTAATAGTGCAAAAGTTAGTCAGAAAAATCGAATTATAAAAAAATGCGGCGGAAATTTCTTTTGATAATCGGTTCGCATCGAAGGAAATAACCCTAAAGATGGGTGGATTGGGGGTAAATTGTTCGGGTGTGGGATGGCGGGAGGTGCCGCTGTGGCGGTAGGGAAGCTGGCGGAGCCGAAAGATTTTTATGGGTTTATTGTTCGGGTTTTCCTAGATTTTATTAACTTTGCGTCCCCAAATAGAAGTTCTTTTAGAAGTTTTATTGCTTTGGGAGTTCCGGAGCTTAAGTCCTTAAGCCTTGGCTTAAGGGGTTGCCGGGACGTTAACACCAAAAATAAGTAACATGGCAAAAGAGATTTCCGGTTATGTCAAGTTGCAGGTAAAGGGCGGTCAAGCCAATCCTGCACCTCCTATCGGTCCGGCGTTAGGTTCTAAGGGTGTGAATATCATGGAGTTCTGCAAGCAATTCAATGCGCGAACCCAGGATAAGATGGGGAAGGTCCTACCGGTCCTCCTCACGGTTTACACCGACAAATCCTTCGAATTTATTATCAAGACCCCCCCGGCGGCGGTACAGCTATTGGAAGCATCCAAGCTGCAGAGTGGGTCGAAAGAGCCCAATCGTAACAAAGTTGGAAAAGTTACCTGGACGCAGGTGGAAGCGATCGCAAAGGACAAGATGCCCGATCTGAACTGCTTCACCATCGAGAGCGCAATGCGCATGGTAGCCGGTACCGCCCGTAGTATGGGCATAACCGTCGAAGGGAAGGCACCCTTTGCCACTAATTCCTAACTTCTAAAACATTACGAAATGGCTATCACGAAAAAAAGAAAGGCAGCCTCTGCGAAGGTTGACAAAAATAAATTCTATACGCTGAAGGAAGCTTCTGCGCTGGTGAAGGATGTAAATACGACCAAGTTTGATGCTTCCGTCGATCTGCATGTCCGGCTGGGTGTCGACCCGAAGAAGGCCGATCAATCCATCCGTGGGACGGTAAACCTGCCTCATGGGACAGGTAAGACCAAGCGGGTACTGGTGCTTTGCACGCCTGATAAAGAGGCGGATGCCAAGGCAGCCGGCGCCGACTTTGTCGGTCTGGACGAGTTCATTACGAAGATCGAAGGTGGCTGGGTGGATGTGGACGTTATCATCGCCACTCCGTCGGTCATGCCGAAGATCGGCCGTCTGGGTAAGGTGCTGGGTCCCCGTAACCTGATGCCGAATCCCAAGACCGGGACGGTTACCAATGATGTCGCTGCGGCGGTCAATGAAGTAAAAGGCGGTAAGATCGCTTTCAAGGTGGATAAGGCAGGGATCATCCATGCTTCTATCGGCCGGGTAAGCTTTACCCCCGAGAAACTCGCGGAGAACAGCCAGGAGCTGATCAACGCTATTATTAAAGCAAAGCCGGCTACGGCCAAGGGAACGTACGTGAAGAGCGTGTTCATGGCCAGCTCGATGAGCCCGGGTATCGCTTTGGACGCTAAAGCATTCATCCAGTAATCAGGACCCGTGAGGGACCTACAAAGCAAGAGTTATGAACAAAGATCAAAAAAATGAAGTCATTGAGCTGTTGAAAGACAAGTTCAATCAATATAACAACTTCTACGTCACCAACACGGAGTCGCTGACGGTAGAGCAGGTGGGTAAGCTGCGCCGGATCTGCTTCGACAAGAAGGTGGAGATGAAGGTGGCTAAGAACACGCTGATCAAGAAGGCGTTGGAGAGCATCGACAGCACCCGTTTCTCGGGTGTGTTCGAGAGCCTGAACGGGGTTACGGCCCTGTTGTTCTCCGAGAATGCCAAGGAGCCGGCGATGATCATCTCTTCCTTCCGGAAGGATGTGAACACGGATAAGCCCGTGCTGAAGGCGGCCTTTATCGACGGGGACGTATTTGCCGGCGACGATCAGCTGAAGGCGCTGACCACGCTGAAGAGCAAGCACGATCTTATCGGCGAGATCATCGGTCTTCTGCAGTCGCCTGCGAAGAACGTTATCAGCGGCCTGAATGCGGGCGCCAAGCTGGCGGGGATCATCAAGGCCTTGGAAGATCGCGCTGCGAACTAGTATTGTATGGCGCTGACACATTGTGCGCATGCGTTTGGGCGTGGGCAGTTGGGCGGCGTCTGATGATAAGGCTTACGCCGGGGAGCCTGAAGACCCGGCAAATTTTTTTAAACGCTCCGCCGGAGCGATAGCAGTGAAGGCGGAAAAAATTTACAACTATGGCAGATCTGAAAGCATTCGCAGAACAGCTCGTTGGGCTGACTGTAAAAGAAGTTAATGAACTCGCAAAGATCCTTAAGGAAGAGTATGGTATCGAACCTGCGGCTGCAGCTGTAGCCGTTGCCGCTGGTCCTGCTGCTGGTGGTGGCGCTGCTGCCGCCGAAGAGAAGACCTCTTTCAACGTTATCCTGAAGGCCGCCGGCGCTAACAAGCTGAACGTCGTTAAGGTCGTTAAGGATCTGACCGGTCTTGGTCTGAAAGAAGCCAAGGACCTGGTTGACGGCGCTCCCAAGCCCGTTAAGGAAGGTGTCAGCAAGGCCGACGCGGAAGCGCTTGTTGCCAAGCTGAAGGAAACCGGCGCTGACGTCGAGATCCAGTAATTTTGCAATAATCGAAAGGTTTTAACCCCAGCCAAGGCTGGGGTTATCTTTTTGGGGCTGGGCGACCCTCTTTTTTTTGTGGATAATTAAAAAAGTGGTATTTTTGCGGTCCGTTTCCCTGGGCTAAGGTACTCATTGATAATCATTTATGCATTTAAATAGATGAATTTCAATGGGTTAGGTTTATTGATACACAGATAAAAAAACCGGTTTTTACATATATGTCTTCAACAAAATTGCAAAACAGGGTCAACTTCGGTAAAATCAAGCACCTTGCCGAGACTCCTGACCTTCTTGAAGTGCAGATCCAATCTTTCAAAGAATTCTTTCAACTCGAAACCACTCCGGACAAACGTAATATCGAAGGTTTGTTCAAGGTGTTCAAGGAAAATTTCCCGATCACGGATACGCGGAACATTTTCATGTTGGAATTCCTGGATTACTTCATCGATCCGCCCCGTTACACGATCGAAGAGTGTATGGAGCGTGGTCTTACGTATGCGGTTCCCCTGAAGGCCAAACTGCGTTTGAGCTGTAACGATGAGGAACATGTGGATTTCCAGACGATCGTGCAGGACGTGTTCCTTGGCAATATTCCTTACATGACCCCGCGCGGGACCTTTGTGATCAACGGTGCGGAACGCGTTGTCGTTTCGCAGCTGCATCGCAGCCCGGGCGTATTCTTCGGTCAGTCCATCCACCCCAACGGCACGAAGATCTATTCTGCGCGGGTGATCCCGTTCAAGGGCGCCTGGATGGAGTTCGCCACCGATATCAACAACGTGATGTATGCGTACATCGACCGGAAGAAGAAGTTCCCGGTCACCACGTTGCTTCGGAGCATCGGTTACGAGACGGACAAGGACATCCTCGAGCTGTTCGGCATGGCCGACGAGGTGAAGACCGATAAGAAATCCCTCCAAAAATATATCGGCAAGAAGCTGGCCGCCCGCGTGCTTCGCACCTGGGTGGAGGACTTTGTCGACGAAGATACGGGTGAGGTCGTGTCCATCGAGCGGAACGAGATCGTGCTCGAGCGCGATACCATCCTTGACGAGGAGGCCATCGAAATGGTCGTCGAAATGGATGTCAAGAGCATCTTTATCCAGAAGGAAGATGTCGGCGGCGATTATGCGATCATCTACAACACTCTGAACAAGGATACCTCCAACTCCGAGCTGGAAGCGGTTCAGCATATCTACCGCCAGCTGCGGGGTGCTGACGCTCCGGATGACGAGACGGCAAGGGGGATCATCGATAAATTATTCTTTAGCGACAAGCGCTATGACCTGGGTGAGGTCGGCCGTTATAAGATCAACCGCAAGCTGAACCTGAACCAGCCGCTGGATCAGAAGACGCTGACGAAGGAAGATATGATCGAGATCATCAAGTATCTCGTTCGGTTGACGAATGCCAAGGCTGAGATCGACGATATCGACCACCTGAGCAACCGCCGGGTGCGGACGGTCGGTGAGCAGCTGTATGCACAATTTGGCGTAGGTCTTGCGCGTATGGCGCGTACCATCCGTGAGCGGATGAACGTTCGTGACAACGAGGTGTTCACCCCGGTGGACCTGATCAATGCGAGGACCTTGTCTTCGGTGATCAACTCGTTCTTTGGTACTTCCCAGCTGTCGCAGTTTCTCGACCAGACCAACCCGTTGTCGGAAATTACGCATAAGCGTCGTATCTCGGCGCTCGGACCAGGCGGTCTGTCCCGTGAGCGGGCAGGCTTCGAAGTCCGTGACGTTCACTACTCTCACTATGGCCGTCTGTGTACGATCGAGACGCCGGAAGGTCCGAACATCGGGCTTATCTCCACGCTTTGCGTTCACGCGAAGATCAACGAGATGGGCTTTATCGAGACTCCGTACCGCAAGGTGAACGACGGTAAGGTCGATCTGAAGAAGCTGACCTATCTCAGTGCGGAAGAGGAGGACATTGCCAAGATCGCCCAGGCGAATATCGCGTTGGATGAAAAGGGGAATTTCGTGGAAGACAAGATCACGTCGCGTCAGACGGGTGATTTCCCCATCCTCGATAAGGGAGAGGTGGAGTTCATGGACGTCGCGCCCAACCAGATCGTGGGTCTCAGCGCCTCGCTGATCCCGTTCCTCGAGCATGATGACGCCAACCGTGCGCTGATGGGATCGAACATGCAACGTCAGGCCGTTCCGCTGATCCGTCCCGAGATGCCGATCGTCGGCACCGGTCTGGAGGCGAAGGCTGCCCGGGACGCGCGGATCCAGATCCACGCCGAGGGTGAAGGGGTCGTAGAGTTCGTGGATGCCAATGAGATCCATGTCCGTTATGACCGCAACGAATCGCAGAAGCTGGTCTCTTTTGAAGAAGACCTGAAAGTATACAAGCTGACCAAGTTCATCAAGACGAACCAGGAGACCTGTATCAACCTGAAGCCCGCTGTGAAGAAGGGCCAGAAGGTGAAGGATGGGGACTTCCTGACCGAAGGCTATGCGGTACAGGATGGTGAGCTGGCCCTGGGTCGTAACCTGAAGGTGGCGTTCATGCCCTGGAAGGGTTACAACTTCGAGGACGCCATTGTGATCAGCGAGAAAGTAGTTAAGGAAGACCTGTTCACCTCGGTGCACATCTCCGAGTACGAGCTCGAGGTCCGGGATACGAAGCTGGGTGAGGAAGAACTGACTCCTGATATTCCCAACGTTTCCGAAGAAGCCACCAAGGATCTCGATGAAAATGGTATCATTCGCGTCGGGGCCCAGATCAAGGAAGGCGATATCCTGATCGGCAAGATCACGCCGAAGGGCGAGAGCGATCCGACCCCGGAAGAAAAGCTGCTTCGCGCCATCTTCGGCGACAAGGCCGGTGATGCGAAGGATGCTTCGCTGAAGGCGCCGAGCGGTACCGAGGGTGTGGTTATCTCCAAGAAGCTGTTCCAGCGTGCAAAGAAGGATAAGAACGCGAAGGTTCGTGAGAAGGCGGCGCTCGAGAAGATCGAGAAAGTGCACGAGAAGAACACTTCCGATCTGATGGATGTGTTGCTGAGCAAGCTGACCGTGTTGCTGAAAGAGCATGTGTCTGCCGGTGTGAACAACAACTTCGGCGAGGTGCAGATCGGCAAGGGTGCAAAGTTCACGGCCAAGAACCTGAGCGGCATCGACTATCTGAACGTCAACCCGCTGGGTTGGACGGGAGATGCGAAGACCGATGACTCGATCAACATCCTGCTGCACAACTATAGCATCAAGTACAACGAAGAGCTGGGCCGGTATAAGAGAGAGAAGTTTAATATCTCGATCGGCGATGAATTGCCTGCCGGGGTGTTGAAGCTGGCGAAGGTCTATCTCGCCGTCAAGCGTAAGCTGAAGGTGGGTGATAAGATGGCCGGCCGGCATGGAAATAAGGGGATTGTCGCGAAGATCGTAAGAGCCGAAGACATGCCGTTCCTGGCCGATGGTACGCCGGTGGACGTCGTTCTGAACCCGCTCGGTGTACCTTCGCGTATGAACCTTGGCCAGATCTATGAAACGGTTCTTGGCTGGGCCGGTGAGAAGCTGGGTGTGAAATTCGCAACGCCCATCTTCGATGGGGCAACCGTTGAAGAGATCGCCGAGCATATCTCCAAGGCGGGTCTGCCGAGCTTTGGTCATACCCATCTTTATGACGGGGAGACTGGCGAACGGTTTGACCAGAAGGCTACGGTCGGGATCATCTATATCATCAAGCTGCACCACATGGTCGACGACAAGATGCACGCCCGGAGTATCGGGCCGTACAGTCTCATCACGCAGCAGCCGTTGGGTGGTAAGGCCCAGTTCGGTGGTCAGCGTTTTGGTGAAATGGAGGTTTGGGCGCTGGAAGCCTACGGTGCGTCGAATATCCTGCAGGAATTGTTAACCCTGAAGTCCGATGATATCATCGGCCGTGCGAAGACCTACGAGTCGATCGTGAAGGGCGATAACATTCCGCGGGCGGGTATCCCCGAGTCCTTCAACGTGCTTGTGCATGAGTTGAGGGGTCTTGGATTGGACCTGAAGTTCGACTAAGAATTCTGCTCCGCTAACTGATGAATAAATATCAAAGCCACCTCAAGGGGTGGCTTTTTTTATGGGTATTTTTTTATAGGTAACTCAGCCACCATTTGGTCGACTGGTGTTTCCGTTTGTACCTGTCGAAGCGCTTGCAGAGCGGGTACAGGAGGAGGATGACCGTCAGCCATACGGCATAGACGGTGAGAAGGTCAAAGCCATATCCTTTTAGTCCCGGCACCCAGGCGGGGCGGGTAGGCAGGAAGAACATGATCCGCCAGTTGTGGATCGAGATCGCGGCGCCAACGACGGCCAGCAGGTGCGCCCCGTAAATATGCACGATATAGTAGAACATGGGGACGCGGCCGAAGACGAGGATTCTTTCGGACCAACCCTGCCTAATCTTTTCCGAAAGCGAAAGGAAGACCATGGCGGGCCCCAATGTCATCAATACATAAAGCAAGGATGGGGGATATTTGGTGACGTTGAGGAAGGACATAATGCTGAAAACAGTATCCTTTTGAACACTCCACAGGGCATGGTCGCCGTACACATTGAGGGCCCTGAGAACGATAAACAGGGTAATGGCCCCCGCGCCAAGGCAGAGCAGGATGGATCTCCTCTCGCCGGCGTCTGCCCCGGGACGGTAGAGTTGGCCGACACAGTAGCCGACCGCCAGAATGCCGATCCACGGCAGGACCGGATAGCGGACAAATACCGGGGTATGGCCGATGTGGAAGGTGCCGCCGTCATGGAGGACGTCCCAAAGGATGGCGGCGGGACCCTCGCCGGGAATATGCACGTTATCCAGCCAATTGTGACCCGCGATCAAGACCAAGCCCGTCAGGAGGATGAGCCGAGGGGGCAGACGGATCATGGCCGCCAGTGCGATCATACTGACACCGATGGCCCAGATGACCTGGAGATTGAAATATGGATAGAGCGGATTGAAAGACCAACCCAGGGCAATGATGAACAGTTCGGCGAAGATCAGCCAGACACCACGCGTGAGCAGAAAGAAAGAGAGTGCTTTGGGGCCTTTGCGAACGCCGTATAAATGAGCGGAAATGCCGGCGAGGAACACGAAGACCGGGGCACTGAAATGCGTGATCCACCTGGTGAAAAAAAGGGCAGGGTTCGTATGGCCGAGATCGGTAGGATCGTACAGAAAGCTGTCCCGATGGAAATAATCGCGAACATGATCGATCGCCATGATGATCATTACGGTACCCCGGAGGAGATCGATGGACCCGATACGGGTGGATACCTTTTTTTGCGGACGGTAGCTGTTAACCGGATGCGCCGCGGCCATGGTGGATTCGTTGAACATGGGCGCAAAAGTAAGTGTGCGCGCCGGATTCACGGAGGAGGAACCAAGGATTGGACGGTTTGGTTTAACCTTCGGTCGATGCGCGTTGGTGAACGGTTGGGCCTTTTTTATTGGTGGAGGATACGTTGGGTTTCCACTCCCGAGGAGGAGTGAACTTCCAACAAGTAGATGCCGACGGCGAGGGTGGACCCGGAGAGGCCGAGGTGGAGGCGGCTACCCTCGGACTGGACGGCGGACTGCTGCCAGAGCTGGCGGCCGGTGATGTCGAGGAGGCGGAGCTGGACGGGTCCGGCAGGCACGTGGCCGAATACGATATCGAGGCTGGTGGTGAAAGGATTGGGAAGAACGGTGAAGCTGGGGCTCGCATGGGGATCACGGACGAGCACGACCTTGCTATAGGTGGCGTGGCCATCGAGGCTGATCTCTTTTAGCTGATAATAGTTGCTATCGGCGGCAAGCGAGGGATCGGTGAAGGCATAATCCTTTTGGGTGCTGCTGTTGCCGGCGGCGGGTACGTAGCCGATGTTCGTGAAGTGCTGGCCATCGTAGGACCGGTCGATCTCGAATCCGGCGCTGTTCTGTTCCCCGGATGTCGACCAGGACAGGATGGCATCATTGTTATTCAAGCGGCCGGTGAAATCCAGCAGGGTGACGGGGAGGGTGACGAGGCTGGGAACCCCTGCGCCGAAGCCGGAAAAGCCGTTGGTGAAATTATAGGTCAGGCCCGTGTTGGTACCGAGGGCGCTGATGGTGGGCGTCACGATGGTCGGGGTTCCGGCGGCGTTGGGGGCGGCGGGGGTGACGGTGTAGATCTGCCCCGGCACTTTGACGAGCTGGATGGCGCTGAGGGTTTGGGTTGTGGCGGTCTGCCAGCCCTGGACCTCGGCCTGGGTATAGTAAAGAGTGATGTTATAGCTGCCTGAGGAGTTGTTGGTCGTGGGAATGACATGGAAGGTTTTATCCATGAGATAGTTGACGGTGTTGGTATTCCAGAATTGGGTAGCGGAAGCGCCTGCGCGGTCGATGACCACCTGGGTGCAGCCGTAATCGAAGCTGCTCAGGTTTTGGATGCGGGCCATCAACTGACCATTGGTGGCGTCATAGAAGTAGACGTCGGCGTTGGGACCGAGATATTGGGATTGGGTGGAGCTGAGGGCGGTTTGGACGACGGTCGGTGTGACGCCGTAGGAGAACTTACACTGGGGTTTATAGGAGGCTGCGCCGTTGAGCGAAGAAAAGTTCTCCCAGCAGTTGACACCCATTTGCCAAAGCATATTCCCGTGTGAGGCGTCGCCGTCGGTATATAGTGCCGGAGCATCTGCCGTGCCGGTTGTGGCCGAGCCATTATCGTAGCAGAATTCCACGATCACGTTGCGAGTGCCGTTCCAGGTAAAGGAATTGTCGAAGGTAATCGTATTCCAACCCGCGGTTGGGGTGAAGGATGCCAGGGATTTGACGGTAGTCATGGATGACCCGACGGTGACCGCGCCGCTGTTGTACAGCCAGGTCGAGGTAGTGGTTCCCAGTTTGATGAAGAAGTTGGTGTAGGGGCGGGTGCTATTCTTTGCGGAGATGTAGAAAGACAGGCCGGTTAAATTTCCGGCGGAGGCTCCCGCGGCGGTAAGCTCGGAGGCTTTGTAGAGAATCTGAGTGCGCATCGAAGTCTGGGTCGCGTCGAGTGGCGGGCCGGCGATGGTCCCCTGGTTTGAGCCGAGGGAGGCTGTACCATTGGGTGAAGTGCCCGTCGTCGGTGCTACGTCATTATCGTCGATGGTCATTGTGAAGTTGGGATGGGTGTCGCCGGCTATGGCGTTACCGCCGCCGTTGTTGACGGTGAAGCCGAGCGTGAAGGACCGGGTGCCGTTCACACTGGCGTCGTCGTAGACGCGGATCGTGAAGGATTGGGATGACGTGGACCCTGCGGGGAACGTGAGCACGCTGCTGGAGCTGGTGAAGCTGCCGTTGGTGGTAAAGTCGAAGTCGAGGCCTTTGACGGCCGTGCCGCCGGTGACGGAAAGAGTGGCCGTTGCCGTCGTGGTTACCCCGCCGCCGATGAGCATGCTGTAGGCATAGTCCGTGTAGCTGCGGCAGCCGGTGGTTGCTGCTGTAGATTCGGTCACATGGTCGCCCTGGAGCTGGAAGTCGATCTTTGGCGCTCCGCAGCCTGCATCGGGTGCGCTGCTACCGAGAGAGGTTGTGAGGCTTGCACGGGAACTTGCTGCTGCGGCCTGCATCCGGGCAGCCTGGCCCGGGGTGAACTGGTTATAGCAGAAGGTGTAATTCATGTAATTGTACTCCGTTGCGGGGGTGTAGACGGAGTTTGGGGTAGTGCAAGTGTTGATATTGGCCGGCGAGGAAAGGTCGGAGCGGCAGGAAAAGTTGATGACGCCGCCGGAGGTGTTCATCGAGATGGGCGGGGTATCGCAGACCTGGTCGCCGTCGAGACTGCAGTCCGTGTTTGCCGGGCATTGCGAGACGTCGGTCGAGCCTTCGAAGGGATGGTAGAGGTTGAAGGCATGGCCGATCTCGTGGGGGAGCGTTTTCTGGCCGGTTTCCATCTGGGTCGCGAGCATGACGATGCCGTCGAGGGTGGCCGGGGCACCGGGGAAGTAGGCGTAGCCGGCGATGAACTGGCCGGAAGTGCCGTCGTTGCCGTCGAGCTTGTTGACTATCCAGATGTTATAGTATCGTGTATTGTCCCAGCGGCTGAGGCCTTTGATGTTCAGCTCATCGGCGCCGCCGGTAGTGTTGTTGACCATGACGCCGCCCGACACGTAGCCGGCCACGCCGGATCCGTCGACGCGGTTAATGCCGTTGGTGGGGTTGCAATTCGGGTCGCGTTGGGCGAGGACGAACTGGATCCCGAGGTTGCCTGCGCCTTGTGTCCCGGGGTAGCTGCCATTGTATACGCTGTTGAGATAAGCGATGGCACGGAGGATCTGGGCGTCGGTGGGGTTATAGATGGTGCCGACATCGCCGCCGGTGTTGATCACGTGTACGACGACGGGGATCGTGTAGCCGGAGGAGAGGGTATGAGGTCCCGCGCCGCCGGTGACGACCTTGGGGGACGAGCCGGGGTTTGTCTTAAGCTGGGGGTGTTGTTTGATCCAGGTGCGGATGGAGCTTTCCGTGGAGATGACATTCTTCCGGTAGTTGACGTCTTCCTGCATTCGCTTTTTGTGGACGTGGTCGAAGCCACAGATCGGCTGGGCGATGGTGCGCAGCGATGATAGTCCGAAGAGACCGGCCAGGAAGAGGGGGAAGAGGCTTTTCATAATAGGACGGAGAATCCGTCCTATGATAACAGAAAATCTTTCAAATTAGTGTATTGCGCGGTGATTTTTTTGCTGTGTTTTTGTTTGTCTAAGAGTGATCGTACGGATGCTGGTAAGGGGATATTCCGGCCGATTATGGGTTCTACCGTATCGTAAAATTTTACGGGGTGGGCCGTCTCGAGAAAATAGCCTTTTGCACCCGGGTGTTCGTCGAGGTAGCGATGCAGGGCGAGCCAGCCAACGGCGCCGTGTGGGTCGGCGAGGTAGTGATGGTCGTTGTGTAATTGGCGGATGGCCGCGATGGTCTCTTCGTCGCTGATGCTGACGGCCGAGAGGGTTTGTTTCAGACTGGGGACCTGTTTTTGGAAAATTTCCAGAATGCGGACGAAGTTGCTGGGATTGGCGACGTCCATGGCATTGGAAAGGGTGGCTTTTGCGGGTTGGGTTTTGAACTCGCCTGTCCGGAGGAAGTTGGGGATGACGTCGTTGACGTTTGTGGCCGCGATGAAATGGGTTGCGGGGAGGCCGGAGTGATGGGCGAGCAGGCCGGCGCAGATGTTCCCGAAGTTGCCGCTGGGGACGCAGATGACGGGTGGGTTGGCTTTGTCCGCCCATTGTTGCCAGGCGAAGAAATAATAGAACTGCTGGGGCAGCCAGCGGGCGACGTTGATGGAATTGGCGGAGGTGAGAAAGAGTTGTTTTTGAAGGGTTTCGTCGGCGAAGGCCTGTTTTACCATCTGCTGGCAGTCGTCGAAGCTGCCCTCTACTTCGAGGGCGGTGATATTCTTGCCGAGGGTGGTGAGCTGCAGTTCCTGTACGCTGCTGACCTTTCCGGAGGGATAGAGGATGACGACGCGGACCCCTTCCACGTCGTAGAACCCGCTGGCGACGGCGCCGCCGGTATCGCCGGAGGTGGCGACCAGGACGGTGACGGGGCGTTTGTTATCCCGGACGAAGTAGCCCAGGCAGCGGCTCATGAAGCGGGCGCCGACGTCTTTGAACGCGAGGGTGGGCCCGTGGAAGAGTTCGAGAGCAAACGACCGGGCTGACGGCGTGGGGGTGCCGGGGGCATTGGTTGGGGGAGCGATGGGAACGAGGGGGAAGTCGAAATCGATGGTCTCGCGAACGATGCGGCGGAGTTGGGTTTCGGGGAGGGTATTGCCGGTGTAGGGGCGGATGACCTGGTAGGCAATCTCTTCCCGGGAGAGCGTGTCGATCTGTTTTAGGAGTTCGTTGGGGAGGGTGGGGATGGATTGGGGAAAGTAGAGGCCTTTGTCCGGGGCCTGGCCGCGGATGGTGGCTTCTTTGAAATCGACGTATGAGCCGGGGCTGTTGAGGCTATAGTAGTTCATGCTATTTGTTATTCGATGGAGCAGAGTTTTACTCCCTGTTGGTTGATGGTGGTGACGTAGGTGTGGTGGTCGAGGCCGATACGGGTATAGATCTCCTGCATGGCCTTTTCGACGGCGAGGGCGGTGGGTTTGTCCTTGCTCAGCATGAAGATGGACGGGCCTGATCCCGAGATGCCGCCGCCGAGGGCGCCTGCGGCCCTGCATTTTTCTTTGACCTCGTCGAAGCCGGGGATGAGCATGCTGCGGACGGGTTCGATGATGACGTCTTCGAGGCTGCGGCCGATGAGATCGTAGTCGTTCTTCATGAAGCCGGCCACCAGCCCGGCGATGTTGCCCCACTGGCGGATCGCGTCCTTTAGCAGGACCTGTTTGCGCAGGATCTGGCGGGCGTCGGAGGTGCGTACTTCGATCTGTGGATGGACGGCGGTGACATGGAGCACCGGCGCGGGGATCGTGACGATATCGAGGGGGAAGATGGAGCGGATGAGGGTGATGCCGCCATAGATACAGGGGGCCACATTATCGGCATGCTTTACCCCGGAGGCTACTTTTTCGCCGAAGAGGGCGAATCTTACCAGGTCTGCTTTTGAGAAGGGGCTGCCGAGGAGGTGGTTGGCTGCTACAACCGCGCCTGCGGCGCTGGCCGCGCTGCTGCCGATGCCGCTGCCGGGTTTTATTTGTTTGGTGATGATGACCTCGAAGCCGATGGGTTGGTCCAGCTCGGCGAGCATTTCGATCAGCGGTGCTCCTGCGGTGTTCTTTGCAGGGTCGGTGGGGAGGGGGAAGCCGTCTTTGCTGATGATCGTGACGCGGGGTTCGTCGAGGAGGCGGACCTCCATGATGTCATAGGGTTGATCCAGGCAGAGGCCGAGGATATCGAAACCGCAGACGAGATTGGCGACGGTGCCCGGGGTATGTATGGTGACGTGTTTTTTCATTGTATTCTATTATTAGCTTTCAGCCAGCGGACCACCGGTCCGCTACGAGTTGATGACGCGGAGGACATCGGCGAAGACGCCCGAGGCGGTGACCTCGGCGCCGGCGCCGGCGCCTTTTACGACGAGGGGTTGTTCGGGATAGCGATCTGTGTAAAACAGGACGACGTTATCTTTGCCGTAGAGGTGGTAGAGATCGTGTTCGGGCCCGATGTGCTGGAGGCCGACGGAGGCCTTGCCGTTGTCGAACCGGGCGACGAACTTCAGCTTCTTCCCTTCTTTTTCCGCCGCGTTGTAGAGCGCCTTGAAATGGGCCTCTTCGGTTGTCATGGCCTTGTAGAAGTCGTCCACGCTGCCCTGCATACAGGAGGCGGGCATGAAGGAATTGTTGGCGATGTCTTCCATCTCGGTCTGTTCGCCGGATTCGCGGGCGAGGATCATGATCTTGCGCATGACGTCGGTGCCGCTGAGATCGAGGCGGGGATCGGGTTCGGTATATCCTTCGTCCTGGGCCTGGCGGACGACCTCGGAGAAGGGCTTTTTGCCATCGTAATTGTTGAAGACGAAGTTGAGGGTGCCGCTGAGGACCGCCTGGATGCGCCGAACCTTGTCGCCGCTGCGCATCAGGTCGTTGAGCGTCCCGATGACGGGCAGACCGGCGCCGACGTTCGTCTCGAAGAGGAAGCGGGCATTGAATTCCCGGGCGAGGTCTTTGAGGTGGCGGTAGTTCTTATATTCCGAGGAGCAGGCGATCTTGTTGCAGGCGACGACGGAGATGCTTTTCTGGAGCAGCGCGGCATAACGCGAGGCCACTTCCGTGTTGGCGGTGACGTCGGCGAAGACGGCATTGCGGAGATTGCGATCGGTGATGCCCGCGATGTACTCGTCGAGCTGCATCGGCTGACCTTTATCTAGAGCCTGTTGCCAGTTCTGCAGGTCGATGCCTTCGTTGTTGAAGATCATCTTGCGGCTGTTGGCCAGGCCGACGACGCGGACCTGGATGCGGAGGTGTTCGAGCAGGTAGCTCTGCTGTTGCAGCAACTGGGCAATGAGGCGGCGGCCGACGTTACCGGTGCCGGTGATGAAGAGATTCAGCTGTTTATAAGAGGTTTCGAAGAACTCTTCGTGGAGGACGTTGATGCCTTTACGGACATCGGCGGCGGCGATGACCGCGGAGATGTTCCGTTCGGAGCTGCCCTGGGCGATGGCGCGGACGTTGACCCCGTTGCGGCCGAGGGCGCCGAACATCTTGCCGCTGACGCCGGGATGGCTTTTCATATGATCGCCGACGAGGGCGATGATGGCCAGGCCGGCCTCGATGATGAGGGGTTCTACCGTTCCGGTGCTGATCTCATGGTTGAATGCGTTGTCGACGGCTGCTTTTGCGGCGCTTGCGCTGGCTTCGTCGATGCCGACGCAGATACTGTGTTCCGAGGAGCCCTGGGTGATGAGGATGACGTTGATCTGCTGACTGGAGAGGGCTTCGAAGAGCCGTTTGGAGAATCCGGGGATGCCGACCATGCCGCTGCCTTCGAGGCTGAGCAGTGCGATGCGGGGGATGCTGGAGATGCCGCGGATGCTGCCGCCGCCGTTGCGTGCGGCCTCGAATTCGATGACCGTGCCGGGATCGGCGGGGCTGAAGGTATTCTTTATCCAAACGGGGATGCCTTTCTTCATGACGGGCTGGATGGTCGGGGGATAGATGACCTTGGCGCCGAAATGGGAGAGCTCCATGGCTTCCTGGTAGGAGATGTATGGGATGAGGCGGGGATTGGTAACGAGGCGGGGATCGGCCGTCATCATACCGGAGACGTCCGTCCAGATCTCGAGCGTTTGGGCGTCGACGGCCGCCGCGAGGATCGCCGCGGTGTAGTCCGAGCCGCCGCGGCCGAGCGTGGTGGTGGTATGGTTGTCATCGGCGGCGACGAAGCCGGGGAGGACGAAGAGGTTGACGGCGGGGTTGTCCAGTGTGTATTGCAGGATCTGCGCGTTGGTCTTTGTGAAATCGACGGCTGCGTGACCGAAATGGGAGTCCGTGCGGATCAGTTCGCGGGAGTCCTTCCAGGTGTTGGCGACGCCGAGGGATTCGAAGCGGGCGGAGATGATGAGGGAGGAGAGGAGTTCGCCGTAGCTGACGATCTTGTCCTGGGTCCGGGCCGAGAGTTCGCTGAGGAGGAATACCCCGCTGCAGATGTCCTCGATCTCGTTGCAGCGTGTCTTTACCGCGCTGAGGACCCCGCTCTGACCGGTGAGGGGCAGGAGGGCGCGAACGGTCTCGAGGTGGCGGTGTTCGATCTGCTGAAGCTTGTCTTTGTAGGACTCATCGCCGTTTGCCGCGGCCTGTGCAGCGTGGATGAGCATATCGGTGATGCCGCCCAATGCCGAGACGACGAGGAGAGTGCGATCTTTTACTAATGCCTGTCTGACTAACGCTATTACTTTATTTATGTTTTCGGCGTTTGCTACGGAGGAGCCACCGAATTTTAGAACCTGCATACAATAGTTATGTTTTGTAATTGGAAGGAAGAAAATCCCCGGGGGTGATATGGAAATTGACAACCCTTAACGGGTTGTAATGGAGATAATAGTTGTAATTTCAACAACTGTGAGAGGGGAGATGATATGGGAACGACCAATGATCACGGACGCTAAGGTAGGGAGAAATGAACGTAAAAACAAAAAAATGCTTATTTCTTAGTTGAAATAGGATAAATTTGCGATTGTTTTGAATGTTTACTGCAAAATAGCAGCTCCGATAAAAAATTGTCAAAATGAACTATCAACCATCCCAGGGGTTGCAACAATTCAAGAACCTGGTGGGCATCAAATTCCAATTATACAATAGTCTGTTCACGTCCCTGCCTTTTCATCGGATCGAGAAAACGGGTATCCTGCTTTCTTTGTTGCTGACGATCTGTGAGGACGGGTATAAGAAGCGGCAGAGCCCGGAGCAGATCCTGGAGGAGTTCTTTCAGAAGCATACGACGTTGGTGGGTGAACGGGAGAAGGCGGATGTGCTGTTCCGGTTTGTCCAATATGTAGAACGGCAGATCGTTCTGTTCGATGCGCTGGAAGATGCGGCGTTCAGACATGTCAATGACATGAGCGGGGCGGGTACGTTGAAGCATTTGTTATCGGAGGTGATCCAGACCAACAAGGAGGAGGAGCTGACGGAGAAGCTGAAGGACTATTCGGTGCGGATGGTGCTGACGGCGCATCCGACGCAGTTCTACCCGGGGGCGGTGCTGGGGATCATCAATGATCTATCGAGGGCGGTGATCGAGAATAATGCGGCGGACATCAATCTCTATCTGCAGCAGCTGGGGAAGACGCCGTTCCTGAAAAAGCAGAAGCCGACGCCTTATGACGAGGCGATAAGCCTGATATGGTACCTCGAGAATGTCTTTTATCATGCGAGTGGAAGGATCATATCAGCGTTGAAGGATCAGTTCCCGCATGCGGTGGATAAGAACAATGCGGTCATCAAAATGGGTTTCTGGCCCGGGGGAGACCGGGACGGCAATCCTTTTGTCAAGGCGGCGACGACGTTGCGGGTGGCGGAAGCGTTGAGGGGAGCGATCATCAAGTGTTATTATCTCGATGTGCGGCGGCTGAAGCGCCGGCTTACCTTCAAGGGCGTGGACGTGCTGATCGCGGAGCTGGAAGAGAAACTATACAATAACATCTTCATCCCCGGGCTGAGGACGGAATTGACGAAGGACGAGATACTGGAGCAGCTGGGGCAGATCCGGGAGATCATTATCTATCAGCATAACAGTCTTTTCCTCGGGATGGTGGATAACCTGATCGGGAAGGTGCAGATATTCGGGTTGCATTTCGCTACGCTGGATATCCGGCAGGACAGCTCGGTGCATGGGAGCGTGCTGGCGGCGATCGCGGCGAAGGAAAAGCTTGTCCCCGAACATTATGCTTCGTTGCCGGATGCCCGGAAGATAGAGATACTGACGGACTTGCGAGGGGAGGTGGATCCGGAATTGTATGAGGACCCGCTGATCCGGGATACGCTGGATTCCATCGCGGCGGTGCGGACCATTCAACATGGGAATGGAGAGGACGGCTGTAGCCGATATATCATCAGTCAGTGCAGTACCGCGTCGAATGTGCTGGAGGTGATGGGGTTGTTCTTGTTGTGTGGCTGGTCGAAGAAAGACCTGACGGTGGATATCATTCCTTTGTTCGAGACGGTGGATGATCTGCGGGATGCGGCTGCGGTGATGCGGACGCTGTATGAGAACACCGATTACCGGGAGCATTTGAGGCTTCGGGGTGAGACGCAGACGATCATGCTGGGTTTTTCCGATGGCACGAAGGACGGTGGATACCTGATGGCTAACTGGGCGATCTATAAGGCCAAGGAGGAGCTGACGGCCATTTCGAAGAAGTATGGTATCGATGTCGTGTTCTTTGACGGTCGTGGCGGTCCTCCTGCCCGTGGCGGTGGGAAGACGCACAAGTTCTACGCGTCGATGGGAAAAAATATTGCCAACAAGCAGATCCAGCTGACGATCCAGGGACAGACGGTGAGCAGCAATTTCGGAACGGTGGATACGGCGCAGTTTAATATTGAGCAACTGCTTCATGCGGGTATCTCGAACGATCTTTTCTCTTCCAAGGAGGTAACCTTGCTGGCCGACGAAGAGGCGCTGTTGCAGGCGTTGTCGGTGGAGAGCTATAAGGCCTATACGAAGCTGAAAGATCATCCGCATTTCCTGGCCTATCTGAATGAGGTGAGCCCGCTGCGGTTCTATAATGAAACGAATATCGCGAGCCGGCCTACCAAACGGAAGAGCAGCGGACGGCTGGAGCTAAAGGATCTCCGGGCGATCCCGTTCGTGGGCTCGTGGAGTCAGCTGAAGCAGAATGTCACGGGTTATTACGGGGTCGGGACGGCCTTGCAATGGATCGACAAGCAGGGTAAATGGGCCGCCGTGAAGCGGCTTTATGTTAATTCGCCTTTCTTCAAGACGTTGCTGGATAATTGCGAGATGGCGATGAAGAAATGTTTCTTCCCGCTGACGGAGCATTTTTCCGCGCATCCCATCTATGGGGAGATCTGGTCGCTGATCTACCAGGAGTTCGAGCTGACCCAGAAATACATTTTCAAGCTGTCGGGGAAGAATGAGCTGATGGCCGACTACCCGGTGGAGCAGTTGTCGATCCAGATGCGGGAGCGGATCGTGTTGCCGTTGAGTACCATCCAGCAGTATGCGTTGACGAAGTTCCAGGCGTTGGAGAAGAGTGGGGCGGCTTCGCCGATGAAGGAAGTGTATGAGAGGTTGATCATGCGGAGTAGTTTTGGGATCATTAATGCGGCGCGGAATTCTGCTTAGCGTCGCCGGGCGTTGCGTGTTGTGCGTTGCTTTGGGCCGTTGCGTTTTGGGACAGCGCGCGTATCGTTTTCGGACATTGTTCGTACGGAGCTTTTCGTATTTATCTAACTTGCAGGCTTTTAGGGAATTGGCATGGGTCGTGTGGCGATAGGGCATGCTTAAGAACTACTTTATCATCAGCCTGCGCAACCTCCGTCGTTATAAGGCATATGCCTTTATCAATATCCTCGGCCTGGGCCTTAGCATGGCTTGCGGCATCCTCATCTTTGTCCTTGTCACCTTTAACCTGGGATTCGACCATTTCCATCCGGCGGCGGACCGCATTTATCGCGTCGTCACGGAACAACACCGGGACAATGTCACTTATACTACGGGCGTGCCTGCGCCTCTTGGAAAGGTGTTTCGCGAGGACTACACCTATGCCGAGCTGGTGGCGCGACAGGCGGTGTATGGGAGTCAATTGATCACGGTGGATGACGGTCATGGACAAAAGCGGATGTTCAAGGAAGCCGACGGCATCGCTTTTACCGAGCCCGCCTTTCTCGAACTTTTCAATTACCCGCTGAGGCAGGGGGATAAGCACACGGTCCTGAGCGAGCCGGGCACGACGGTGATCACGGAGAGCCTGGCGAAGAAGTATTTCGGCACGACGGATGTCATCGGCAGGAACATCCTGGTGGACAACCTGCTCACTTTCCGGATAACGGGCGTCCTGCAGGACTTCCCGGTCAACACCGATCTGAAGATCCCTATTCTTTTATCTTATTTGTCCCTTAAGAAATTCGACGGCTGGCTGGGCAGTGAGGATTCCTGGGGAGGCGTCAATGGAGGGATGCATTGTTATATCCGGCTGAAGCTGGGTGTTGCCCCTGCCGAGGCTGAAAAGGCGATGGCCGGCTATGTGAAGAAGTATCGCGCCGCGTCTAAGAATATACATCACTATCGATTGCAACCGCTGAGCGATATTCATTTCAATCCTCATTATGCGGGGGTCATGGAGAAGAAGACCTTGTGGATCTTTTCTTTTATCGGCATTTTTCTCATCGTCACGGCCTGTGTCAATTTCATCAACCTGGCCACGGCGCAGGCCCTCCGGCGGAGCAAGGAAGTGGGTGTTCGGAAAGTGCTGGGGAGCGCCCGCATGGCGATCTTCTGGCAATTCCTTGCCGAGACCGGTGTCATCACGGTGCTTGCGGCGACGGCCGGCGTAGGGATCGCCCTGCTTGTCCTGCCCTCCATCAATGACTGGTTCCAGGTGAAAATGAGCATTGCGCTGTTCCCGGGTCCGCTGCTTCCTTTCCTGGTAGCGCTTATCGTCGTCGTTTCGTTTTTGGCGGGCTCCTATCCCGGGCTTATCCTGGCGGGATTCCGGCCGGTGGAGGCCATCAAGGGAAAGATCACGCAGCAGGAGATCGGCGGCGTCAATATACGCAGGGGGTTGATCGTTGCGCAGTTTGCCATTGCGCAGGTGCTGATCATCGGGATGATCGTTATCGCGGGTCAACTTCGGTATGTGCATGATTCGGACCCGGGGTTTGTGAAGGACGATATTGTCCTGCTGCCTTTGCCGGACAACAAGAAAGTCCCGGCGATAAAGGCGTTGCAGGCCCGTCTGTTGACCGTTCCGGGCGTACAGAACGTAACGACCTGTTTTACGGCTCCCGCCGCGACAGACGGCTGGACGACCCTTTTCACCTTCGATAACCGGACCGAGACGGAAGGTTTCGGTATCAATGTTCGCCTGGGTGACGACCGGTATCTTTCCACGTTTGACCTGAAACTGCTGGCCGGCCGGAATTTCTTTCCTTCCGATACGGTGCGGGAGATGCTGGTGAATGAGACCTTTGTGAAAAAACTGAATACCCCCACGATCGGGTCGGTGATCGGGAAGAAGCTAGCCCTCAACAGTGGGGGCATGCCGGGGACCATCGTGGGCGTTGTGAAGGATTTTCACGAGGGGTCCTTCCATGATGACATCAATGCCGTCTGCATCACGACCCTGAACACCAATTACCAACTATATGCCGTAAAGACGAATAGGGCTTCGTTGCGGACGGTGCTGCCGATGTTGCAGAAAGCCTGGAAGGAAACGTATCCCAACGACCTCTACGAACAGCATTTTGTCGACGAGGATGTGGCCCAGTTCTATATCGGCGAGGACCGGATGCTTCAACTGATACAGGTGTTTACCATCGTCGCCATTTTCATCGGCTGTCTGGGTCTTTATGGGCTTGTGGCGTTCATGGTCTCGCAGAAGACGAAGGAGATCGGTATCCGGAAGGTGCTGGGGGGGCGGGTGCGAGACATCCTGTGGATCTTTGGCGGCGAATTCTCCCGATTAATATTTATGGCCCTGTTGATTGCCGTGCCTGTGGGTTGGTGGTTGGGGAGTCAATGGCTGATGGGATTTAAATTTCATATTCGGATCGGCGCAGAGGTCTTTGGTTTTACTGTGCTGATCAGTATTGGTGTGGCATTGTTGGCGGGTGGGTATCAGGCGATCAAGGCGGCGTTGATGAATCCTATACGGGCTTTGCGTAGTGAGTAAGCGGGGGAGTATGAGGAAAACGAAAGAGGTCCGCCGGCGGCGGACCTCTTTATTTTTAGTGTGCTGGTTTTTTTGCGAGAGGCGCCAGTAACACGACGAGTAAAAGTGCGAATGCGAGAATCGTTGTCATAATCGTGGATTTATTATTATGACGTAAAGTTAGGAGGAATATTGTTTGAAACATAGTGTGGGAGGAGGGGTGGAGTCGGCTGAATCCCTTTACTGGCAAGGGTTTCATTGGAAGAGATGAAATTGAAAACGTAGTTTTTGCAGACGATGGTTGTTAAAAGGGGAGGACCGATCCTAAAAGCTCTTTTTTTTCAAAAGGGCGGCTCGAAAAAAAAGAAGGAATGAGAACAGTATAATACATTATGCATTTAGATAATATGATTAAAAAAAATTTTATAAATTTTTGTTAATGGACAAAAAAACCCGGGCGAGGGGCCCGGGTTTGCTATGGGAGGGGAAATTATGCCTGTGATGGGTAGGCTTCGATACCGTGTTCGAATTGGTCGAGGCCGCCTGGTCCTGTTTCTCCTGCGGGTTCGACGCGAAGTTTCCAGGGGTAGGGCAATTGTTTGATCACCCACATCAGGATGAGGGCTACGACGAAAGTTCCAATAGTGATGACGGCGCTGCCGATGAACTGGGCTTCCAATACGCTGGTGCCGCCGCCGTAGAAGAGGCCGGTTACGGGAGCGGAGTTATCGGGGCCGGTGGGCCCTGTGATGCCGTATTGACCGCTGGCGAAGAGGCCCAGGGAGAGGGTTCCCCAGATGCCGCAGCCTCCGTGCACGGCCACTGCTCCGATGGGGTCATCGATGCGAAGGTATTCCAGCAGGTTGAGCACCAGATAGACTACGATGCCGGCGATGAGTCCGAGCAGGATGGCGCCGGTGGGCGATACCCAATAGCAAGGGCAGGTGATGGCTACGAGGCCTCCGAGAAAGCCATTGGTGGTATAGCCGAGGTCGAACTTACCTTTTGTGTCGCCGAACCAAAGGGCTATGTACATGGCCGATATGCCTGCGGCGCAAGCCGCCAGGGTAGTGTTTGTTGCGACGCGGCCGATGCCTTGCATATCGACGGCGGAGAGGGTGCTGCCGGGGTTAAAACCGTACCATCCGAACCAAAGCATAAAGCCGCCAACGGCTGCGATGGTGAGATTGTGGGGGGCGGGCATTCCGCCGCCGTCGCGTTTGAATACGCGGCCCAGACGTGGGCCGAGCACGATGGCGCCGGCGAGGGATACCATGCCACCGATGGTGTGTACGACGGTTGATCCTGCGAAATCGCGGAAGTTTTGTCCGAGGCCCGGGAAGAAATGATCCTTGCTACCCATTAAAGCGAGCCAGCCGTCTGGTCCCCAGGCCCAGTGGCCAATGATGGGATAGATGAAGCCTGTGACGCCGATGCTATAGAGAATATCGCCGCGGAAGCTGGTCCGGCCGATCATGGCGCCGGAAGTGACGGTGGAGGTGGTATCGGCGAAAGCGAACTGGAATATCCAGTGTGCCATAATGGGAACTCCCGTTGTTCCATAGGTCTCGGGGATGTTTTGCAGGAAGAACCATGGTTTTGGGTCACCGCCTGCGAGGGCTCCGCCCCCCCATCCGATGAAGCCGTTGCCTTGTCCAAACATGAAGGCATAGCCAATTCCCCAGAAGAGGATGCCGCAAATGCAAGTGTCGAAGATACATTCCATTAATACGTTGACGGTTTCCCTTTTACGGGCGAAGCCTGCTTCCAGGAATACAAATCCGGGCTGCATACCGAATACGAGGAAGGCTGCTACCAGGGTCCAAATGGTGTTAGTGGTGTTAATCAAGGTGGTCTCGTGGGCTGTCCAGGTCGGGGACTGAGCGTGAACGGGGGTGCCCATGATAATGACGGGCAGGAATCCGATGGCCACCAGGACGAGGAACAGGCCTATCATTTTACCGGCAAACATGCCTCCTGCAATGCGCCACTTTTCTTTTCTTGTCATTTTTACCATAACAGGAAGGGTCGCAGTTCCTCCCGGCATGAGTCTACCTTTAATGAAATTGAATACTCCCATTTTGCGTAGGTTTTTTTTATTGGTGAAAGAATTTTCCGTAGTTGAGTTTTATAGTGATCGATCGTTAAAATGAGTAAATGGCTGCGAGCAGGAAGCTGCCGGAGGTTTTGGTAGAAGTTCCGTCGTGTTTGGAAAATATACTTTCGCTGGCGTTGTCTATCCGGAACTCGGGGATGAACGTAAATCCATCCACTTTGAAATTGGCGGACAGGGTGTTCGCGAATATTTTGCAGGGCGCCGGCAGCTTCACGCCGTCCTTATCGCTGAAGTACTCGCTGCGCAGGGTCAGGCCAAACCAGCTTTTTGGATCGAGGTTCAGGTATAGGGCCGAACCCCACCAGGTTCTGGAGTTGGCATAGTCCTCAACGGCAAGGCTTGACTTATTGACGGTGCCGTTGACTCCCAGGCTGAAAATACTGCTGGCTTTGATATTTGCTACGAGGTCATATTGATGCACCTTGTTGTCTGCCACGTCGCGTCCGCCTACGTAATTAAGGAATAGCTTGATGTTGTCATTTGGCGCGTAACTGTATTGGGCGATGAGGTTCTTTTTGTTGACGTCGCCGGCAGGAATCGTCCGGTAGTCGGTAGGATTGGACACACCGATCATGAACCCGCTTTTGCCGAAGGTGAGATCTGCCCGGAGGCCGGTGTGGGAGAACGGGCCATTGGTGAACATGTAGGACATGCTGTAGTTGCGGTTAGCGAAGGCGTCCAATACTTCATAGCCGATGTGGGTGGCCCAGGAGCCTCCGGTGAACTTGATCCAGGATGCGGGGGAATAGCTGATATAAAGTTGTTTGATCGCCTGGTCTATTCCTTTGCCGTCGTCGGTATAGTCGAATTCCCGGGCTCTGGGACCGAAGCCCAGGTCGGCCACCATATCCAGTTTCGCCGTCTTATATTCGAACTTGACTGAGGCCATTCCCAGGGTTATCTGATCGTGGGAATTGGTAAAACTGGTGAGGTCGTTGTTCTTGCGGGCGAAATCGTAGCGGTAGTAGACATCGGCCGAGCCGGTGATCGTTAAAGGGGGAGGAGCGTGTTTAACCGTGTCGGTGCCTTGTGCAAGGCTCTGAAGAGAAAGGGCAAGAAGTATAACATAAAAACATATATGTTTTTGCATGGCTGTTTGTTTTGGTTACGAAAAAATTTGAAAAATCCGCATAGGGCAGTGAAACGCATAATACTTAGCGGCCCCGGGTCTTGCTAACCGGAGCTTCTAAGAAGCAATCGCAAAATCACATTAAATATATTTATAAGTGAGATTCTGTTACCAAAATATGAATTATTGGGACAATGAGCTTTAATTATATTATATAAGTTAAATTGTTATATGTTGTATTTGGCCCGATTTTAGGCCTTTAGAGTATTGAAATGCAATTGATTGCTTTAGTCGATAAAATTTGTGGTGTTTTTTAAAAATCGAATTTGTTTAAAAAGACCATTTTTTTTTAATGTTTATGCAAACCAATGAAACGATTTCGCAGTTTTTGCAGGGGATTTATTTCAAAATGGAAGGTGAAAGATGCCGAAATGAAAATTCGGGATGGGGATCGGGGAAAGGGCGATGGCGTTATTGTTTTGCTGGCGTCCTTGTCGCGACGGTGTTTGGGCAGAGTATGGGTTTGAAGAGCCGGATCTGCGGAATCCGGAGTCGCGGATCGGATTGGCGGTGATGGTGAGATTTTAGGGGTATATTGGGGCAAAATTCTCCGGAGATGGCCCTTTATAATGCATTGGTGATCATGATGGTGTTAGCGGCTTTGTTTGGCTGGCTGAATCATCGTTTTATCCGGCTGCCGGGGACGATCGGGATCATGCTTATTTCGTTGCTTTCGTCGGTGGCACTGCTGATCATCGGCTGGGTGGATGCGGAGCTGTTGAGTGGGATGACGCGGCTGGTGAAGAGCATCGATCTTTATACCGTGCTGATGAAGATGATGTTGAGCTTCCTGCTTTTTGCGGGGGCGATAAATGTGGACAGCGGAGCGTTGAAGTCGCAGCGGCTGCCCGTACTGACCTTTGCGACGATGGGGACGGTGCTTTCGACCGTTTTTGTGGGGGTAATGTTATATGGCATCTGCCTGTTGCTGCATTTCCAGGTGGCTTTTCTGTATTGTTTGCTTTTTGGGGCGCTTATCTCCCCGACCGACCCGATCGCGGTGATCAGTATCCTCCGGCAGGCGCATATTGCGCCTTCGCTGGAGACGAAGATCAGTGGAGAGTCGCTTTTCAACGATGGGGTTGGGGTCGTGCTGTTCATTTCGATCTATGAAGTGATAGAAGGGGGAGTGGCGCACCTGGATGCGGGTCGGATCGCGTGGCTATTCCTGCGGGAGGCGGGTGGGGGGATGGCTTTTGGCGTGGTACTTGGATACCTGGGGTTTTTGCTTTTGAGCACGATCGACCACTACCAGGTGGAGGTGATGATCACGGTGGCGTTGGTGATGGGTGGTTATCTGCTGGCGGACTGGCTGCATGTGAGCGGGCCGATCGCGATGGTGGTGGCGGGGTTGATCACGGGTAACAAGAGCCGTTTGCAGGCGATGAGCGATGTGACGCGGGATTACCTGGATAAATTCTGGGAGATGATCGACGAGTTCCTGAATGCCATACTGTTCCTTTTGATGGGGTTTGAGCTGTTGATCCTTCCTTTTAATAAGGTGGTGGTTATCCTGGGACTTTGTTGTATCCCGGTGGTGTTGCTGGCCCGCTGGCTATCGGTGGTTATCCCGAGCGGTTTTTTGCGTAAGTGGACGGTCTTTGAAAAAAATGCGATCCCGATCCTCACGTGGGGTGGTTTGCGGGGAGGCCTTTCGGTGGCGTTGGCGCTTTCCATTCCGGCAGAGATGCACGGAGAACTGATCGTTACCGTGACGTACATTGTAGTGTTGTTCTCTATACTGGTGCAAGGCCTGACGATCGGGAAGATCGCCAGGCGGCTTGCTTAGAGTTAGAGTGCGATGAGGCTGTAGTCCTTTCGTTCGAGTTGAGAGGCGCCGATGAGGTATTCGTCGACTTTGCGGGCGCATTCGCGGCCTTCGCTGATGGCCCAGACCACGAGGGACTGGCCGCGGCGCATGTCGCCGGCGGTGAATATCTTGGCGATGCTGGTCTGATAGTTCCGCTCGGTGGCCTTTACGTTCCCGCGTTCGTCGAGCTCGATATCGAGTTCTTTGAGGAGGCCTTTGTGTTGGGGGTGGACGAAGCCCATGGCGAGCAGTGCGAGTTCACAGGGTAGTTGCTGTTCGCTGCCGGGGACCTCGACGAAGGCGGCGCGGCCGTCTTCGTTGGTCTTCCATTCCAGCCTGACGGTTTTGAGCGCCTTGAGGTTTCCGTTCTCGTCGCCGATGAATTCCTTTGTAGCGATGGCCCAGTGTCTGTCGGCTCCTTCTTCGTGGGAAGAGGAGGTTTTGAGGACCATGGGATAGGTGGGCCAGGGCATTTGGGCGGTACGGCTGTGCGGCGGTTTGGGCATGAGCTCGAACTGGGTCACCGACATTGCCTTGTGACGGTTGGAGGTGCCGACGCAGTCGCTGCCGGTGTCGCCGCCGCCGATGACGACGACGTTCTTATTGGTCGCGAAGATGTTCTCACCTTCAACGGGGAGATGGCTGACGCGTTTGTTTTGTTGTTTGAGGAAATCCATCGCGAAGTGGACGCCTTTGAGATGGCGGCCGGGGATGGGCAGGTCGCGGGGGACCGTGGATCCGCCGGCGAGCACGATGGCGTGGAATTCTCTTAAGAGATCGTTGATGCTGATATTGGCGCCGACCTCGGCATTGCATTTGAAGACGATGCCGGCTTCTTCCATCAGTTTGACACGTCTTGCGACGACCCATTTTTCCAGTTTGAAGTCGGGGATGCCGTAGCGGAGGAGGCCGCCGGGCTGGTCATCGCGTTCGAAGACGGTGACGGTGTGGCCGGCGGCGTTGAGCTGGTCGGCGGCGGCGAGGCCGGCGGGGCCGGAGCCGACGACGGCAACTTTCTTGCCGGTGCGCAGCGGCGGGTGATTGGCTTTTACGAATCCTTTGTCGAAGGCGATCTCGATGATATGGCGTTCGATCTCCTCGATGGCCACCGGGGGCTGGTTGATGCCGAGCACGCAGGCGCTTTCGCAGGGTGCGGGGCAGATGCGGCCCGTGAATTCCGGGAAGTTATTGGTCGAGGTGAGGATCTCGTAGGCTTCCTGCCATTGCTGGCGGTAGACGGCGTCATTGAATTCGGGGATGACGTTGCCCAGGGGGCAGCCGCTGTGACAGAAGGGGATGCCGCAGTTCATACAGCGGGCGGCCTGGTGGTTCAGTTGTTGGTTTGAATACGTGTTTACGAATTCATTGTAGTCTTCTTTCCGTTCGCCGACGGGGCGTTTGGAGGGAAGTTCGCGATCGTATTCTATGAAACCGGTTGGTTTGCCCATGGCTGAGTCTAATGAATTTTTTAAAAAGAGAACTACGGAGTGGTTGAGTCACACATGAGAACCGACTCCGCGTTCTCTATATCTTTAATGCGTTTTTTGTGTCTGCTTTGTTTTTGCCAGCACTTTTTTATAGTCTGTCGGGAAGACCTTTATAAAATGCTGTAGTTGGTTCTCGAAGTCATCGAGGACAAATTTCGCGACGGTGCTGCCGGTGTAGGCATAGTGACGCTGGATCATGTCCCTGAGCTCGCTGGCGTCATCGGGGCCGAGGGGATCGAGGTCGACCATCTCGCGGTTGGCATTCTTGCCGAAGGCTCCCCGGACGTCATAGACGTAGGCGATGCCGCCGCTCATGCCGGCTGCGAAGTTGCGGCCGGTGTCGCCGAGGATGACGATGCGTCCGCCGGTCATATACTCACAGCCGTGGTCCCCTACTCCTTCGACGACCGCTTTTACGCCCGAGTTACGGACGGCGAAGCGTTCGCCTGCTTTCCCGCGGATGAAGGCTTCACCGGAGGTGGCGCCATAGAAGGCGACGTTACCGATGATGCTGTTGTCTTCGGGGACGAAGCCGGCGTTCTGGCTTGGGTAGACGATGAGTCTTGCCCCGGAGAGGCCTTTGCCGAAGTAGTCGTTCGCGTCGCCTTCGAGTTCCAGCGTGACGCCTTTTGTATTAAAGGCACCGAAGCTCTGGCCGGCGGTGCCGGTGAACTTGAAGTGGATCGTGTCTTCGGGAAGACCTTCGCCGCGGTAGCACTTCGAGATCTCATTGGAGAGGATGGTGCCTGCGGTGCGATCGGTGTTCTTTATCGCGAATTCTGCAAACACTTTCTGCCGGTGTTCGAGCGCGGGTTTTGCCGCGTTGACGAGCTTCCAGTCGAGGACATCGGCCAGGCCGTGGTCCTGTTCTTCCTGTTTATGGAGACCGGTGTAAAGACTTGCGGGCTCTTTATAAAGGATCGGCGACAGGTCGAGCTTGCCGTATTTCCAGTGGCTGACGTTCTCGCGAACCTGCAGGCTATCGACCTGGCCGACCATTTCATCGATGGTGCGGAAGCCGAGCTCGGCCATGATCTCGCGGAGTTCCTGCGTGATGAACTTGAAGAAGTTGACCACATGGTCCGCGTCGCCGGTGAAGCGTTTGCGGAGTTCGGGGTCCTGGGTGGCTACGCCGACGGGGCAGGTGTTGAGATGGCATTTGCGCATCATGATACAGCCTTCCACGACGAGGGCGGTGGTGGCGAGCCCCCATTCTTCGGCGCCCAGTAAGGTTGCGATAGCGATGTCGCGGCCGGTCTTCATCTGGCCGTCGGCCTGGAGGACGACGCGGCTGCGGAGCTTGTTCTTTACCAGGGTCTGGTGGGATTCGGCGAGGCCGAGTTCCCAGGGCAGACCGGCGTGGCGGATGGAGCTGAGGGGGGATGCCCCTGTGCCACCATCGTGGCCGGCGATGAGAATGACATCCGACTTTGCTTTTGCGACGCCTGCGGCGATGGTGCCGACGCCGGCCTTGGAAACCAGCTTGACGCTGATGCGGGCGGCGCGGTTGGCGTTCTTGAGATCGAAGATAAGCTGCGCCAGGTCTTCGATACTATAGATGTCGTGGTGCGGGGGTGGGGAGATGAGGCCCACGCCGGGGGTGGAGTGCCGGACCTTGCCGATCCATTCATCCACTTTATGACCGGGCAGCTGGCCGCCTTCGCCGGGTTTTGCGCCCTGCGCCATTTTGATCTGGAGTTCGTCGGCCATTGTGAGGTAGTAGCTGGTGACCCCGAAGCGGGCAGAGGCTACCTGTTTGATGGCGCTGCGCATCGAGTCGCCGTTCGGCAGGGGCTCGTAGCGGAGCTCGTCCTCGCCGCCTTCGCCGGTGTTGCTCTTCCCGCCGAGGCGGTTCATCGCGATGGCGAGGGTCGAGTGGGCTTCATGCGAGATGGAGCCGAAGGACATGGCGCCGGTGGCGAAGCGACGGTAGATCGCATCGGCGGGTTCCACTTCCTCGATGGGGATCGAAGGCCTGTTGCGTTTGAAAGTGATCAGCGAACGCAGCGTTGCGGCCTTCTCGCTTTGGTCGTTGACGACCTTTGAATATTTTTTGAACGTGTTGTAATCATTCATCCTTGTCGAGTACTGCAGCAGGTGGATCGTCGTGGGGTTGAAGAGGTGGAATTCCCCTTTCCGTTTCCACTGATAGATACCGCCTACGGGCAGGCGTTCGACCGGGATGTCTTTCCTGCTGAAGGCAAAGAAATGCTTGGCTAGGACTTCCTTTGCTATTTCATCGAGGCCCATGCCCTCGATGCGGGAGGTGGCGCCGGTGAAGTATTTGTCTACGACGCTCCGATTTAATCCAATGATCTCGAAGATCTGGGCGCCCTGGTAGGATTGGAGTGTCGAGATACCCATCTTGGAGAAGACCTTGAGGAGGCCTTCGTTGACGGCTTTTGTGTAGTTCTTTTTTAGTTGTTCGGCGTCGAGTTCGGTCTGGAGCCGGCCGCTGAGCTTCATATCCCGGATGCTGGACAGGGCCAGGTAGGGGTTGATGGCGGTGGCGCCGAAGCCGATGAGACAGGCGAAGTGGTGTACTTCCCAGACGTCGCCGGCTTCCACGATGATGCCTACCTGACCGCGATACCCTTTGCGGATGAGGTGGTGGTGGACGGCGGAGCAGGCCAGCAGCGAAGGGATCGGTGCGTGGTCGGAGTCGATGGCCCGGTCGGTGAGGATGAGCACTTCGAAGCCGTCTTCCACGGCGTCGACTGCGTAGCGGCAAAGGCGATCGATGCCTTTTTGCAGGGAGCCGGGTTTGCCGTCGGCGCGGAAATAGGTTTGGAGCGTCTTTGCCTGGAAGATGCCGGTATCGATGGAGCGGATCTTTTCCAGCTCATGATTGCTCAGGACCGGATGTTTGAGCGCAACGCTGTGACAGGCGAGCGGATCTTCTTCCAGCAGGTTGGCGTTGCCGCCGACGAAGCTGGCGAGGGACATGACGAGGCGTTCGCGGATGGGGTCGATGGGCGGATTGGTCACCTGGGCGAAGAGCTGTTTGAAATAGCTGCTGAGGTGCTGGGGCTGATCGCTGAGAACGGCCAGGGGTACATCGGTGCCCATCGATCCGACGGGTTCTTTTCCGTCGAGGGACATGGGGGCGATGAGGGTATCGAGATCTTCCGTGGAGTACCCGAAGGCTTTCTGGTATTTGAAGATCTGATCGTGTTCGAGATGGGTGAAGAGGACCCGGGGTTCGGGCAGCTCTTCCATCCGGATCTTATATTTATTGAGCCATTCGGCGTACGGCTTTTGAGCGCAGATCTTTGCTTTGAGCTCGTCGTCGCTGATGATGCGTTCCTGTTCGAGGTCTACCACGAACATCTTGCCGGGCTGCAGGCGACCTTTTTCCTTGATGAGCTTTGGATCGACGGGCAGGACGCCGGTCTCGGAGGCCATGATGACGCGGTCGTCCGTCGTCACGCAGTAGCGGGACGGGCGAAGGCCATTGCGGTCGAGGGTGGCGCCGATGATCTTACCGTCGGTGAAGGAGATGGAGGCGGGACCGTCCCAGGGTTCCATGATGGAGGCGTGGAATTCGTAGAAGGCTTTCTTCACGGGGTCCATCTGATCGTTGCCGTCCCAGGCTTCGGGGATGAGCATCATCATGACATGGGGCAGGCTGCGGCCGCAGAGGGTCAGCAGCTCGATGACGTTATCGAGGCAGGCCGAGTCGGAGGCGCCTTCCGAGATGATCGGCAGGAGCATGTCCATCTCTTCCTTTGTGAAATAAGGCGTGAACATGGTCTTTGCGCTTGTCTTGAACCAGTTAAGGTTCCCCTGCAAGGTATTGATCTCACCGTTGTGGGCGATGTACCGGAAGGGCTGGGCCAGCTTCCAGGAGGGGAAGGTGTTGGTAGCAAAGCGGGAGTGAATCAATCCGAAGGAGGATACGACGCGTTTGTTACTGAGGTCGGGGAAATAGTTCCGGACCTGGCCGCTGGTGAGCTGACCTTTATAAACAAGCGTTTTATAAGAAAGGGAGGCCACGTAGAAGCCGATGGTGTCCTTTTTTATCGTGTTGTTGATGGTGTTGCCGGCGTAGTTGCGCAGCAGGAACAGCTTCCGTTCGAAGTCGTCGGGCTGTTTGATGTGGTCGGGGCAGGCGATGAAGACCTGTTCCATTTCGGGTTCTACGCTTAGCGCCGTCGGTCCGATGCCATCGGGGTTGACGGGAACTTTGCGATAGCCGAGGATCTCGAGGCCCAGCTTTTCGGCGCTACGGGCGAAGATATCGCGGCATTCTTCCTTGAGGCGGATATCGCGGGGGAAGAAGAGCATGCCGACGCCGTATTTGCCATAGGCGGGGAGGTGGATGCCGAGGCGGATGCATTCATCGAAGAAGAACTCGTGGGGAGTCTGGATCATGATGCCGGCGCCGTCGCCGGTGTTGTTCTCACATCCACAGGCGCCCCGGTGTTCCATGTTCTCGAGGATGGTCAGTGCGTCGGAGACGATCTGGTGGGACTTGTTGCTTTTGATATTTGCGACAAAACCAATGCCACACGCATCGCGTTCAAATTCAGGAGAGTATAATCCTTCTTTGATCATGTTTGCTAGCAAAATTAGACGTTTTTCAAAAAAATTACTGTTTCCTTAGAATTTCGTATGGCATTCGCGATGATCAGTTGGCTAAAATTACGCAAAAATTTCATTTGATGCGCGGTTTGCTTAATTTTTCTTTCGTTACTTGTCCACAGGATAGATAGATTGTTGTCGCCGCGCCCGTGGCGCGTCTAGACCAGGTAACTGAACAGTGTGTTGTCCTTGTTCAGTTCGGTGTAGTTGATGTTAAACTTTTTCATGTTACGGATCAGGGTCTCGTAGTCTTCGCGGGCGGACAGCTCGACGCCGACGAGGGCGGGGCCGGTCTCTTTGTTGTGTTTCTGCATGTATTCGAACCGGGTGATGTCATCGTTGGGTCCGAGGACGTGGTTGACGAATTCTTTGAGTGCTCCCGGGCGTTGGGCGAAGGTGACGAGGAAATAATGTTTGAGGCCTTCGTATTGGAGCGATCTTTCCTTTATCTCCTGCATGCGGTCGATGTCGTTGTTGCTACCGCTGACGATGCAGACGACGGTCTTGCCTTTTATGAGCTCCGTGAAGTCGGCGAGGGCGGCGATGCTGAGGGCGCCGGCCGGTTCGACGACGATGGCGTTCTCATTATAGAGCTGCAGGATGGTGGAGCAGACGCGGCCTTCGGGTACGGTGGTCATTCCGTCGAGGACCTCGTGGCAGATGCTGTAGGTGAGGTCGCCGACGCGTTTGACGGCGGCGCCGTCGACGAAGCGGTCGATATTCTCTACGGTGACGGGGTGGCCGGCTTTGAAGGCTGCGACCATGGAGGGGGCGCCTTCGGGTTCGAGGCCGATGACCTGGGTGGTGGGGGAGTAGGTCTTGAAGCATGCGCCTGTGCCGGAGGCGAGTCCGCCGCCACCGACGGGTACGAAGAGGTAGTCGATGCCTTCTTCGCCGGGGGGGAGGTCTTCGAGGATCTCCACGGCGACGGTGCCCTGGCCTTCGATGATCCGGGTGTGTTCGAAGGGAGGGATGAAGGTCATTCCTTTTTCTTCGGTGTATTTACGGGCGGCTACGGCGCAGTCGTCGAAGGTATCGCCGGTCAGGACGATCTCGATATTCTCTTCCCCGAACATTTTTGTCTGGGTGACCTTTTGCCGGGGGGTGATGATGGGCATGAATACGACGCCTTTTACTCCGAGCTTTTTGCAGGAGTAGGCGAAGCCCTGGGCGTGGTTGCCGGCGCTGGCGCAGACGACGCCATTGACCAACTGTTCTTTGGGCAGGCTGACCATCATATTATATGCGCCGCGGAGTTTGTAGCTCCGGACGACCTGCAGGTCTTCGCGTTTGAGGTAGACGCGGCAATTGTACTTTTTTGACAGGGCATGGTTGTATTGCAGCGGCGTGTGGTGAACGACCTTTTTGAGGCGTTCGGCTGCTGCATGGAAGTCGAGGCCCCAACCCCTGACGGGGTTGGGACTTTCGAGCGTATTAGTTTGTGACGGGTTCACTTTTGCTTGATTTTGCGGGTTGATTTTCGGGACGGAGGCTGCGCACCGTTTTGCCGGCCTGCCAGAGTTCGCTTTCGCGGAGTTCCTTCAGTTCGGCGTCCAGCTTTTCGCGATAGTCGGGTTGGCTGTTGGAGTCGATGCTGCGTTGGGATTCCTTGCCGGCGGCTACGCTCTCATAGAGTTCGTTGAAGACGGGAAGGGTGGCGTCGCGGAATTTCTTCCACCAGTCGAGGGCGCCGCGCTGGGCCGTGGTGGAGCAGTTGGCGTACATCCAGTCCATGCCATTCTCGGCGACGAGGGGCATGAGGGACTGGGTGAGCTCTTCGACCGTCTCGTTGAATGCTTCGGAGGGAGTATGGCCTTTTTTGCGGAGTACTTCGTATTGCGCGGCGAATATCCCCTGGATGCAGCCCATGAGGGTTCCGCGTTCGCCGGTGAGATCGCTGTATACTTCCTTTTTGAAGTCGGTCTCGAAGAGATAGCCGCTGCCGACGGCGATACCGAGGGCGGTAACGCGATCCTTTGCTTTGCCGGTAGCATCCTGGAAGATGGCGTAGCTGCTGTTGAGACCGCGGCCCTGGAGGAACATGCGGCGCAGGGAGGTGCCGGAGCCTTTGGGAGCGACGAGGAATACGTCAACGTCTTTGGGGGGAACGATGCCGGTCTGATTATTAAAGGTGATGCCGAACCCGTGGGAGAAATAGAGGGCTTTGCCGGGGGTGAGGTGTTTTTTCACCGTAGGCCACAGGGCAATCTGGGCGGCGTCGCTGAGGAGGTAGCAGATGATGGTTCCTTTTTCGAGGGCTTCTTCGATCTCGAAGAGAGTTTGGCCGGGGACGAAACCGTCGCGGACGGCTTTATCCCAGGTTTTTGAGTTCTTGCGTTGACCGACTATGACATTGATGCCGTTATCTTTTTGATTCAGCGCCTGACCGGGGCCCTGTACGCCGTAGCCGATGACGGCTACCACTTCATTTTTCAGTGTCTGCTGTGCTTTGGCGAGAGGGAATTCTTCGCGGGTGATCACGTTTTCTTCCACGCCGCCGAAATTTAGTTTTGCCATTTTGATTTTATTTATTGTTGTTGTTTTGAGACTTTTTGGTCCCTCGGTCGGGCCTGCGGCCCTCCCTCGAGGGAGAAGCCAGATTACATGCTAAATACTTTGTCCTGTTCGTTGAGGTATTGGTTCTCCACTACTTCCTCGCCGGGTTCGGTCAGTTCGAACTCCTTTAGCTTTTTGTGGAAGCCTGCGCTTTCCTTGATGATGGCGACGCGGGCGCTGCGGACGAACTCGATGAGGCCGTAGGGTTCGAGGACGGTGATGAGCCGGTCGATCTCTTCGCGCTGGCCGGTGGTCTCGAAGACGGTGTAGTCTTTGCGGATCACTACGGCGCGGGCGCCATATTGACGCAGGAGTCGTTCGACTTTGACTTTTTCGGCGATTTCTTCAGTCGGAACTTTGTAAAGCGCAAGTTCCTGCCAGATGATCTCATCGTTATTATTGTAATATGCTTTCAAGATCTCCACCTGTTTTTCCAGCTGGCGGCAGAGCTTGCGCACTACGTCTTCCGTCTCATTGATCACGATCGTGAAACGGTGGATGCCGGGCACTTCCGAGGGGGAGGTGTTGAGGCTTTCGATGTTGATCTTCCGGCGGGAGAAGAGGATGGCGATGCGGTTGATGAGGCCGATCTGGTTCTCCGTGTAGACGGTGATGGTATATTCCTGTTTGTTCATGACCATAGTTTTACTGCTGCGATGCGCAACCTTTTATAATTTCCGTACCAGCTGCCATTGCGGTAGTTGGTGGGGCGGACGGCTTCCTGGATCTCGGTGAGGATGGGATCGATGGCTTTTTCAGGAATGTCCATGAAGAAAGCGTTCCCAAACATTTTGATAAAGTCTTTGATCCCGTTCTCGGTGTCCTTGAGTTCCGTAGGACGATCGAAGTGAGCTGCAAAGCGAACGCGGAACCCTTTTTTCTCCAGCAGCGTCGTGTATTCGCTTATCGACGGGAAATACCAGAGCTGCGTAGAGGCGTTGCTGTAGTAGCCATGCCGGGTGAGGACCTTGCGGGTGGCGACGACGATCTCTTCGACATTTCCTTTTCCGCCCATTTCGAGGATGAGGCGGCCGCCGGGGCGGAGGGCTTCCGCCATGCAATCGACGGCGGCCTCTTTTTCCAGCACCCAGTGAAGGACGGCATTGGAGAAGACTGCGTCGAAGGGGGTATCGAAGTGGAAGTCGGTGGCGGACATCACCCGGAGATCGAGGTCGGGATAGACGGCCTGCGCCCGTTGGATCATGGATGCCGATTTGTCGATGCCGGTGACGCGGGCGCCTGCCTGGGCGATGAGGTTGGTGAGGTAGCCTGTACCGCAGCCGACGTCGAGGATACGTTCGCCGGAGAGAGGTGCAAGCAGTTGGACGACGTCTTCGCCGAATTTAAAGACGAAGCTGTGTTTGTCATCGTACAGGCCGGCGTTCCAGTTGGTATTTTGTGATGTCATAGCCATTATTTAAGTCTTATTTCACTTACGCTGCAGCCCTGGGGTACCATCGGGAAGACGTTGTTCTCTTTTCCGGTGAAGACTTCCAACAGATAGGAGCCTTTGTGATCGAGCATTTTCCTGACGGCTGCCTTCAGGTCTTTGCGATCGCTGATGCTGTTGCCGTCGATGTAATAGGCCTTTGCCAGAGCTACAAAGTCGGGGCTGGTGATATCGACGAAGGAATAGCGTTTGTCGTTGAAGAGCTCCTGCCATTGCCGGACCATGCCGAGGAAGCGGTTGTTGAGAATGAGGATCTTCACTTCCGCGCCAAATTGCATGATCGTCCCCAGTTCCTGGAGCGTCATCTGGAAGCCCCCGTCGCCGATGATGGCGACGACCGTGCGGTCGGGCGCCCCATATTTTGCGCCGATGGCGGAAGGCAGGCCGAAGCCCATGGTTCCGAGGCCGCCGGAGGTGACATTGCTGCGTGATTGGTTAAAGCGGGCATAGCGGCTGGCCACCATTTGGTGTTGTCCTACGTCGGTGACGATGACGGCGTTGCCGCCGGTCAGCTCGTTCAGCACCTTGATCACTTCGCCCATGGTCATTTCGCCGGCCGTTGGATTGAGTTCGTCGTGGATGACGGCTTCTTCTTCCTGCTTATAGCAGTCTTTGAAGCGTTGGAGCCATTCGGGATGGGTTTTTTTCCGGACGAGCTCCGTGAGCAGGGGCAGCGTCTCTTTGCAGTCTCCCCAGACGGGTACGGTGGCCTTGACGTTCTTATCGATCTCGGCCGGGTCGATATCCAGGTGGACCACCTTGGCCTGTTTGGCGTACTTGTCGAGACGGCCGGTGACGCGGTCATCGAAGCGCATGCCGATGGCGATGAGCACATCGCAGTCGTTGGTGAGGAGATTGGGTCCGTAGTTGCCGTGCATGCCGAGCATCCCGACATTCAGGGGATGGTCCGTAGGAAGGGCGCTGAGACCCAGGAGGGTCCAGGCTGCGGGGATGCCGCTTTTTTCAACGAAGGCCTTAAACTCCTGTTCGGCTTTGCCGAGGATGACACCCTGGCCAAAGAGGATAAAGGGCTTCTTTGCCTCGTTGATCAGTTCGGCGGCCCTTGCGATATATTCCTTGCGTACGATGGGCTTGGGGCGATAGCTGCGAACGTGTTCGCATTTCGTATAGCCTTCGTAGTTGAACTTCTGAACCTGGGCGTTCTTGGTGATGTCGATGAGCACGGGTCCGGGGCGGCCGCTGCCGGCGATATAAAAGGCCTTTGCCAGTGCCGCGGGGATCTCGGTCGCATCGGTGACCTGGTAGTTCCATTTGGTTACGGGGGTGGTGATATTGATCACGTCCGTTTCCTGGAAGGCGTCGGTGCCGAGCAGGTGGGCGAAGACCTGGCCGGTGATGCAAACGACCGGTGTGCTGTCGATCATCGCGTCGGCGAGGCCGGTGACGAGGTTGGTGGCGCCGGGGCCGCTAGTGGCGAAAACTACGCCGGTGCGGCCGGAGGTGCGAGCGTAGCCTTGTGCGGCGTGGATGCCGCCTTGTTCGTGACGGACGAGGATATGCTTTAACTGGTCTTTATAGTCGTAGAGGGCATCGTAGATCGGCATGATCGCCCCGCCGGGGTACCCGAAGATGGTGTCGACGCCTTCCGCGAGGAAGGCTTCGAGGACGGCGGCGGAGCCGGTCAACTCGCGTACGGCCTGTTTTGCGACGGCTTCGCCGTCGTTTTTGGGCTTGGATTGGGTACGTGTGGGAGTTGCGGTTGTATTGCTCATACTATATTTTTTTAGAATTCGTCTGTTACACAACCTTCGGCTGCGTTCTTTACTTGTTTTGCGTATTTATATAATAGACCCCTGGTCGCTTTGAGCGGGGGTTGTTTCCAGGCCGCTTTCCTTTTTGTCAGCTCTTCGGAGCTTATTTTCAGGGTAATGGTATTCTTTGTGGCGTCGAGCTCGATGGTATCGTCGTCCTTGACGAATGCGATGGCGCCGCCGATATGGGCTTCGGGGGTGATATGGCCGACGACGAAGCCGTGGGTACCGCCGCTGAAGCGGCCGTCGGTGATCAGGGCGACGGACTTACCCAGACCTGCGCCGATGAGGGCGCCGGTTGGTTTGAGCATTTCGGGCATCCCGGGTGCGCCGACGGGGCCGACGTAACGGATGACGACGACGTCGCCGGGTTTTATCTTTTTGCTGTTGATGCCCTGGATGAAGTCGTGTTCGCCGTCGAAAACGCGGGCAGGTCCTTCGAAGCGTTCGCCTTCCTTCCCGCTGATCTTTGCGACGCTGCCGCCTTCGGCGAGGTTGCCATAGAGTACCTGGAGGTGGCCGGTGGCTTTGATCGGGGTCTCGAGCGGTTTGATGATATCCTGTGTTTTGAAGTCGAGCGTGGGGATATTTTTCAGATTCTCTGCGAGCGTCTTACCGGTGACGGTGAGACAGTCGCCGTGGAGGAGCCCTTTTTCGAGAAGGTACTTCATCACGCTGGGGATGCCGCCATGTTCGTGGAGATCCTGCATGAGGTATTTGCCGCTGGGTTTGAAGTCGGCGAGAACCGGGATGCGATCGCTGATGGCCTGGAAGTCGTCCTGGGTGAGGGGAACGTCGACGCATCTTGCCATGGCGATGAGGTGGAGGACGGCGTTTGTGCTGCCGCCGAGGACCATGATGGTAGTGATGGCATTCTCGAATGCTTTCCGGGTCATGATGTCCTTTGGCTTGATATCTTTTTCCAGCAGGTGGCGGACGGCGGCGCCTGCGGCGGAGCATTCGTCTTTTTTCTGCTGGCTAAGAGCGGGGTTGGATGAGGAGTAGGGGAGGCTCATACCGAGGGCTTCGATGGCGGCGGCCATGGTGTTGGCGGTATACATGCCGCCGCAGGCGCCGGCCCCGGGGCAGGAGTTGCGGACGATGCCTTTGAAATCGGCGTCGCTGAGCGTGCCGGCGATGTTCTGGCCGAGGGCTTCGAAGGCCGAGACGATGTTGAGATCCTGGCCTTTATAGTGTCCGGGGGCGATGGTGCCGCCGTAGACCATGAGGGCGGGGCGGTTGAGCCGGCCCATGGCGATGATGCAGCCGGGCATGTTCTTATCACAGCCGGGGAGGGCGATGATGCCGTCATAATATTGTGCGCCGCAGATGGCTTCGATGGAGTCGGCGATGACGTCGCGGCTGACGAGGGAATAGCGCATCCCGTCGGTGCCGTTGGCCATCCCGTCGCTGACGCCGATGGTGTTGAAGATGAAACCGACCAGGTCTTTTTCCCAAACGCCTTTTTTTACGATCTGGGCGAGGTCGTTGAGGTGCATGTTGCAGGTGTTGCCGTCGTAGCCCATGGAGGCGATGCCGACCTGGGCTTTTGCGAGATCGTTGTCGGTGAGGCCGAGACCATATAACATTGCCTGTGCACCGGGTTGGGTGATATCCTGAGTGAGCGTCTTACTGTATTTGTTCAGTTCCATTGCGGTTATATCGTTTCTAGTTTGGGTTGCTTGCTTGGACTAGATCGTTTCGAGCTTGGGTTGTTTGTCGATGACCTTGTCTTTATATGCCTGTTGGATCTTTTTGCTTTGGGTGGTCTTCCAGGGTTGGGGGAAGGTGTAATCGTCGATGGAAGCCCAGCCGATGACCTCGGCGGCGGTGCCGCAGAAGAAGGCTGCGTCGGCTTGCCTGAGATCTTCGGGGGTGTACTGGCCCTGTTCGACGGGGATGCCGAGCTCTTCACAGAGCTCCAGAACGGTTGCGCGGGTGATGCCCGGGAGGATATTGCCGGTGGCCGGGGTGTAGAGCCTGCCGTCTTTTTCGAAGAACATATTGGCGCCGGGACCTTCGGCGATGAAGCCGTTCATATCGGTGAGCAGGGCCTCGTCAAATCCTTTTCCTTTTGCTTCGTGGCTGGCCATGATGGAGTTGACATAGTGGCCGGCGGCTTTTGCTTCGATCCTGAACCCTTTTGGGTTGGGCCGCTGGAAGGAGGAGGTCATTACCTTCAGGAGTCGTTCTCCCAGGAAGGGGGCCATCTCCCAGGTCTCGATGACGGTGAAGGATTCGGTGTTGGGATTGAAGGACATGTTGGCGGGGCCATATACTACGGGGCGGATATAGGCGTCCTGCAGGTTGTTGCGATCGAGGATGTCGTAGGTGGCGATGATCAGTTCGGCGGTGGTATAGCGATAGGGCATGTTCAGCGCGGCGGCGGAGCGCTGGAGACGGTCGAAGTGTTCTTCGGCCTTGAAGATCTTCGTCTTTCCGGCGGCGGTGCGATAACTGCGGATGCCTTCGAATACGGAGTAGCCGTAATGGAGGGACTGGCCGTAGAGGTCGGTCTTTGCTTCGGCTGCTTTTATGATCGCGCCGTCGAGCCAGAGGACTGTTTTTTCGTTATAATATTGTGCCATAACTGTTTGTTTTTGTTTGCGGCTTTGCCACAAAAAAGCGGCCCGCCTTTGGGAGGCGGGCCGCGGTATCTTGATTTTTATTTTTAAGTTACCAACCTCCTCCCTGAGCAGGAATAATAATCACCACGACCACAATGAATCCCATGACAACAGCCAGGGAAGTTGCGGCTAGAATCTGCTTGGTGATATTTACTACTCGTTTGTTCACGGAGGATGTTTCGATAAGCGAATATACTCCGACCAATTGAGAATACAAAGAACTTTCTTCAAAACCTTCGGGCCTGTCGCCTTTTATCGGTCCCTGCGGGACCGCATTTGTGGAGCGCTAATGATGGGCCTTCGGCCAGCGGACCTGTGGTCCGCTATATGATCGTCGACTTTCTCAATTCTATATTGTCGCGGTGGATATCACCGGGCGTCTTGCCACTGACGTAATCGCTGATGAGTTCGCCGATGGTAGACGTGAAATAGAAGTTGATGGGGTCGATGTCTTTTGTTACGAAACCGTTCTGGAGGGTCCAGTTGGCGGCTTCCCGCACCCTATTCGCGTCGGCGTGAAGACCGAAGTGATCCAGCAGCATGGCTGCGGAGAGGATGCTTCCCAGCGGATTGGCAATATCCTTGCCGGTGGCCTGGGGGTAGGAGCCGTGGATGGGTTCGAAGAGCGCCGAGCCTTTGCCGATGGAGGCCGAGGGCAGCAGGCCCAGGCTGCCGCTGATGACGCTGGCTTCGTCGCTGATGATATCGCCGAACATATTTTCCGTCAGGATGACGTCGAATTGTTTCGGATTGAGGATGATCTGCATCGCCGCGTTGTCGACGAAGAGGAAGTCGACCTTTACGTCGGGGTAGGTGCCGGCGATTTCCTGTACGACCTTGCGCCAGAGGCGGGAGGTTTCGAGGACGTTGGCCTTGTCGACGAGGGTCAGTTTCTTACGGCGTTGCTGCGCCTGTTTGAAGGCGAGGTGTGCGATGCGTTCGATCTCTTCGCGGGTATAAACGCAGTCATCGGATGCCTGCGTGCCTTCTGCGTTAACCTCTTTCTTGCCGAAGTAGATACCGCCCGTCAGTTCGCGGAAGATGACGAAATCGACGTTCTCGAGCATCTTTGCCTTGAGGGGAGAAAGGTGCTGGAGAGAGGGGTAGGTCGTTACGGGGCGGATGTTGGCGAACAGCTGCAGGGATTTCCGCAGTTTCAGGAGGCCCTGTTCGGGGCGGACCTTTGCCGTGGGATCGTTATCGTATTTGGGATGACCGATGGCCCCGAAGAGGATCGCGTCGCTGTTGAGAGCGGCTTCGATGGTTTCGTCGGGAAGCGGGTTGCCTGTCTTGTCGATGGCGCAGGCGCCCATTAGGTGGTAGGTGAAGTTGAATTCATGACCACCTTGTTCTGCCACGGCGTTGAGGACCTTTATGGCTTGCCGGGTTACTTCGGGTCCTATCCCGTCTCCTTCGATGACTACAATGTTCTTTTGCATAGTTGTGTTGATTGGGTAAGGGTAGATTTTTTTATATGGCTGCGTGTTTTCGTTCGAATGCTTCGATCTCGGGTTTTAGGCTCAACAGGAAGTCGATGTCGTCATAGCCGTTGAGCAGGCAGGTCTTTTTGTAGTTGTTGATCTCGAAGGATTCGGACTTGCCGTTGACGGTGATCGTTTGCGATTCGAGATCGACGGCGATCGTCGTTTTCGGATCGCTTTCGACGGCGGCGAAGATCTGTTGAAGAAACGCTTCGCTGACGGTTACGGGCAGGAGGAAGTTGTTCAGCGCGTTGTTCTTGAAGATATCGGCGAAGAAGCTGCTGACGACGACGTCGAAGCCGGCGTCTTTGATGGCCCAGGCGGCGTGTTCGCGGCTGGAGCCGCAGCCGAAGTTCTTGCCGGCGACGAGGATCTTTCCGCTGTAGGTCGGGTTGTTGAGGATGAAATCTTTTTTCGGCGAGCCGTCGCTGTTGTAGCGCCAGTCGCGGAAGAGGTTGTCGCCAAATCCTTCCCGGGTGGTGGCTTTGAGGAACCGGGCGGGGATGATCTGGTCGGTGTCGATATTTTCGAGATGGACGGGGACCGCGGTACTGGATACTTTATTTATTGATTTGGACATTGCTTTAGACTTTAGATAAATTCACGAATATCGGCGACTTCACCGGTGATGGCGGCTACGGCGGCTGTCAGGGGACTGGCCAGGAGGGTTCTGGCGTTGGGGCCCTGGCGGCCTTCGAAGTTGCGGTTGGAGGTGGAGATGCAATATTTTCCTGCGGGGATCTTGTCCTCGTTCATGCCCAGGCAAGCGGAGCAGCCCGGTTGGCGGAGGAGGAAGCCGGCTTCGGCGAATACTTTGTCGATCCCTTCTTTTATAGCCTGTTGTTCGACCTGTTTTGATCCGGGGACGATCCATACTTCGACGTTATCGGCTTTTTTGCGGCCTTTTACGAAAGAGGCGACGAGACGGAGGTCTTCGATGCGGGAGTTGGTGCAGCTGCCGATGAAGACGTAGTCTACTTTTTTGCCTTTGATGGCAGCGCCGGCCTCGAGGCCCATATAGGCGAGCGATTTGGGATCGGTGCCGGTTGGGATCTGGCCGCTTACGGCGATGCCCATACCCGGGTTGGTGCCGTAGGTGATCATGGGTTCGATGTCGGCGGCGGCGATGGTGATCTCTTTGTCGAATTTCGCGCCTTCGTCGGAGTAGAGCTCTTTCCATCCGGCGAGCTTCTTCTCCCATTCTGTGCCTTTGGGAGCGAATTCCCTGCCTTTTATATAATCGAAGGTCGTTTGATCGGGGGCGATCATACCGCCGCGGGCGCCCATTTCGATGCTCATGTTGCAGATGGTCATGCGGCCTTCCATGGAGAGGCTGCGGATGGCGGATCCGGCGTATTCGACGAAGTACCCGGTGGCGCCGCTGGCGGAGATCTGCGCGATGATATAGAGGATGATGTCTTTTGAGGTGACGCCTTTGTTTAGGGCGCCTTCGACGTTGATACGCATCAGCCTGGGCTTGCTTTGGAGCAGGCATTGGGTGGCCATGACCATTTCGACCTCGCTGGTGCCGATGCCGAATGCGATGGCGCCGAAGGCGCCATGGGTGGAGGTATGGCTATCCCCGCAGACGATGGTCATGCCGGGTTGGGTGACGCCGAGTTCGGGACCGATGACATGGACGATGCCCTGGTAGGGATGGCCCAGGCCATAGAGTTCGATGTCATGTTTTTTGGTGTTTTCGACCAGGGCCTGTACCTGGATACGGGAAAGCTCTTCTTTGATGGGGAGGTGCTGGTCGAGGGTGGGGACGTTGTGATCAGCGGTGGCGACGATCTGTTTTGGGCGGAAGACTTCGATGCCGCGTTTTTCGAGGCCTTTGAAGGCCTGGGGGCTGGTGACCTCGTGGATGAAATGGCGATCTATATACAGTACGGAGGGACCGTCGTCAATGGTCTTGATGACGTGACGATCCCAGATCTTTTCAAATAATGTTTTTGGCATTTGTTCTGTTGTGCACCGGGTCTTTGTTTTTTGGAAGGTAACCCATCCCCGGTGCACGGTTAATGATGGGCCTTCGGCCGGCGAATCTGTGATTCGCCCTGTTTTATACGGCGACGGTCTGGTAGGTTTTTGCTAATTGATGAAGATCTTCTTCCACTACTTCTTTCTTGGTATCGGCGATCTGCAGAAAGCGTTCGTATAGCGCGTCGACCTCGTTGCGGGTAAAAGAGTAGCCGATCTTATGGAGGCGGAAGGCGAGGGCGCTGCGGCCGCTGCGGGCGGTGAGCACGATCCGGGAGCCTTCGGCGCCGACCTCTTCGGGGTTGATGATCTCGTAGGTGGAGGCGTCTTTAAGGAACCCGTCCTGGTGGATACCGGAGGAGTGGGAGAAGGCGTTGGCGCCTACGATGGCTTTATTGGGCTGGACCGGCATGCGCATGGTATCGGAGACCGATTGGCTCATGGGGTTCAGCGCCTTTGCAGTGATCCCGGTATAAAAGCCGAGGTCTTTATGTTGTTTGATGACCATCACTACTTCTTCGAGGGAGGTATTGCCGGCGCGTTCGCCGAGGCCGTTGATTGTACATTCGATCTGGCGGGCGCCTGCGCGGATACCGGCGATGGAGTTGGCGGTAGCCAGTCCGAGGTCGTTATGGCAATGGCAGGAGATGATGGCCTTGTCGATGTTGGGAACGTTGTTGACGAGGTAGGCGATCTTTTCGCCATACTGGTCGGGGAGGCAGTAGCCGGTGGTGTCGGGGATATTGACGACGGTGGCGCCTGCGGCGATAACGGCCTCGATGACCCGGGCAAGGTATTCGTTCTGGGTGCGGCCGGCGTCTTCGGCGTAGAATTCTACGTCATCGACGAAGTTCTTTGCCCATTTGACGGCCTGGACGGCGCGTTGGAGGATCTCTTCACGGGTGGAGTTGAATTTGCTTTTTATATGGGAGTCGCTGGTGCCGATGCCTGTGTGGATACGGGGTCTACGGGCGTGTTTAAGCGCCGCGGCGGCCGTTTCGATGTCTTTTTGAACGGCGCGGCTGAGGCCGCAGACGGTGGCGTTCTTTATGATCTTTGCAATTTCTTCAACGGAATTGAAATCGCCGGGACTGGAGATCGGAAAGCCGGCTTCGATGATATCGACGCCGAGGGCCTCGAGCTGGAGGGCCAGTTCGATCTTTTCTTTTGTGTTTAGCTTGCAACCGGGCACCTGCTCGCCATCGCGGAGCGTAGTGTCGAAGATGAAGATTTTTTGATCGGACATTGAAGTAATTTTATGCGGATGGATAAATTTAGCTTTGTTTAAATTCGTCCTAAAATCATAATCCGACAGATTTTACGGACCTTAATGGGTGGTAAATCGCCTGAAACCCGCTCCTGTAGCGAATCTTACAATTTTAAATTACGATGCCCAACCGATCGTCAGACGTACTGTTCCAACTCATAAAATCTCTGGAAAAGAGTGAGAAGCGGAATTTTAAGCTTTACATCAAGCGGAATTCGTCGAGTGAGGACCTGAAAAGCATCCAATTATTTGATGCTCTGGACAAAATGGAGGAGTATGATGAGGCTCAATTGTTAAATAAAAACAAAAATTTACGCAAGCAACAGCTCTCCAACGCCAAGGCACACCTCTACCGGGAGATACTGACCAGCCTGCGGCTGATCAGGCAGGAAGAAAACATTGATATTCAGCTACATGAGCAGCTTGATTTCGCCCGTATCCTATACAACAAGGGCCTTTATCTTCAAAGTCTCCGTACTCTCGACAAGATCAAAGAGCTGGCGCGGGCGAACAACCAGGAGACCTTTTTACTGCAGGTTCTTTTCTTTGAGAAGACGATCGAGGGGTTGCATATCACCCGAAGTATGCAGGACCGGGCCGATCAGCTGGCCGGTGAGGTGGATGTCGTCAATGATCATTTGCAGATGATCAGCCGGCTATCGAATCTTTCGCTGGAGCTGTATAGCTGGTATATCCGAAACGGGGTGGCGAGGAATGAGAAAGATGAGACGGCGGTACAGGAATTCTTCGAGCGGAACCTGCCGGGCGACATCAGCCTTTGTCAGGGGTTCTATGCGCAGCTGTACCTGTACCAGAGTTTTTCGTGGTATGCCTTCATAAGACAGGACTTCCTGATGTACTACCGATACACCCAAAAGTGGGTCGATCTTTTCGAGAAGGAGCCGTTTATGCTGCCGATCGAGACCTCGCATTATATCAAGGGGATGCATAACCTGCTGGGGGCGCACTTCGACCTGCTCAATGATCAAAAGTTCGATGAGACATTGAAGCAGTTCGAGGCCTTTTCGGAGTCGGAGATCGTGAAGAACAATGTCAATAACCGGATCCAGACCTTTGTGTACCTGTATATCTCGAAGCTCAACCAGCATTTCATCTATGGTACGTTCACGGAGGGGTTGTCGCTTGTTCCCTATATCGAGCAGAAGCTGAAAGAGTATTGGATCTACCTGGACCGGCACCGGATCCTGGTGTTCTATTACAAGATCGCCTGCCTGTATTTTGGCAGCGGGGATTATGAGAAGACGATCGACTATCTGAACAAGATCATCAACTGGAGGGTGGACCTGCGAACCGACCTGCAGTGTTACAGCCGGCTTTTGCATCTTATCGCTCACTATGAGTTGGGGAATTTCCAGTTGCTGGAGTACCTGACCAAGTCGGTGTACCGGTTCATGGCCAAGATGGAGAATCTGACCCCCATGGAGGAGGAGATCTTCCGGTTTCTACGGAAGTCTTTCAACCTGAAGCCTGGGCAGTTGAAGCCGGAGTTTGCGAAGCTGCTGGAGAAGCTGAAGGCCTATGAGAAGAACCGGTTCGAGACCCGGGCCTTTATCTACCTCGACATCATTTCCTGGCTGGAGAGCAAGATAAAGGATGTGCCGGTACAGGATGTGATACGGCACAAATATTTGAGTGGGCGGAGGAGGGGGTGATTAAACGGTGGTTAAAAGGATCGGGACGGCCGCCGCCGTCCGCGGGAACACCCTGTATTTTGGCTTTTATGGCGGGGGCATCACCCTGGTCACCCCCGGTAAAGGCTTGGGGAAAATATAATTTTTTATATTAAAATTCGTACCTTTGCCCTCCTTGATTTGGGCCCAGCAGCATATATTCAGTAAGTGAGGTAGCCTCCCAGAGTAATACTGGGTAGGGTATCTTTTTGATATACAATGGGTTAGAAGAAAGGCTAAAAAAGCAAATTGCACCATGGCTATTAAAAAAGAAAATCGTCCAAGAGCCACTTTTTCCAAAATCACCATCGGTCTTGCTTCGCCCGACAGCATCCTGGAAAGGAGCTACGGGGAGGTTTTGAAGCCTGAGACCATCAACTACCGTACGTACAAGCCGGAACGGGATGGGTTGTTCTGTGAGCGGATCTTTGGTCCGGTGAAGGATTATGAGTGTGCCTGCGGAAAGTACAAGCGTATCCGGTATAAGGGTATCGTTTGTGACCGTTGTGGGGTAGAAGTAACGGAAAAGAAGGTAAGGCGGGAGCGGATGGGCCACATCAAGTTGGTGGTCCCGGTGGTTCATATCTGGTATTTCAAGTCTCTTCCCAATAAGATCGGTTATCTGTTGGGGATGAGCAGCAAGAAGCTTGAGAGCATCATTTATTACGAAAGATACGTCGTCATTCAGCCCGGTATCCGGACGGACAAGGGGCAGAACTATGCCGATCTCCTGACGGAGGAAGAGTACCTGGAGATCCTGGATACCCTGCCGAAGGACAACCAGTACCTACCGGACGAGGACCCGAACAAATTCATCGCCAAGATGGGTGCGGAAGCGGTTCATGACTGTCTGGAGCGGATCGAGCTGGACCAGTTATCGTTCGATCTGCGTAATGCGGCTGCCAACGAGACCTCGCAGCAACGTAAGGCTGACGCGTTAAAGCGGCTGAGCGTGGTGGAGGCTTTCCGTGACGCCAATTCCCGGATCACCAACCGTCCCGAGTGGATGGTCATGCAATACATCCCGGTCATTCCGCCCGAGCTGCGTCCGCTGGTTCCCCTGGATGGGGGCCGGTTCGCCTCTTCGGATCTGAACGACCTGTATCGCCGGGTGATCATCCGGAACAACCGTCTGAAAAGATTGTTGGAGATCAAAGCCCCTGAGGTGATCCTGCGTAACGAAAAGCGGATGCTGCAGGAAGCCATCGATTCGCTATTTGACAACAGCCGTAAGTCCAATGCCGTAAAGGCCGAGGGCGGTCGCGCGCTGAAGTCGCTGAGCGATGTGCTGAAGGGCAAGCAGGGCCGGTTCCGTCAGAACCTGCTTGGTAAACGCGTCGATTACTCCGGTCGTAGCGTAATCGTTGTAGGGCCTGAACTTAAGCTGCACGAGTGCGGTCTGCCGAAGGACATGGCTGCCGAGCTGTTCAAACCCTTTATCATCCGCAAGCTGATCGAGCGCGGCATCGTGAAGACGGTCAAGAGCGCCCGTAAGCTGGTGGATAAAAAAGAGGCGATCGTTTGGGATATTCTCGAGAACATATTAAAAGGTCACCCGGTGATGCTGAACCGGGCTCCGACGCTGCACCGGCTTTCGATCCAGGCTTTCCAGCCGAAGCTGATCGAAGGTAAGGCGATCCAGCTGCACCCGTTGGTGTGTACGGCGTTCAACGCCGACTTTGACGGTGACCAGATGGCCGTTCACGTGCCGCTGAGCAGCGCGGCTATCCTTGAAGCGCAGCTGCTGATGTTGTCTTCGCACAATATTCTCAACCCGCAGAACGGTACGCCGATCACCCTTCCTTCACAGGACATGGTGCTTGGGCTGTACTATATCACCAAGGGTAAGAAATCCACTCCCACCGAAAAGGTTAAGGGAGAAGGCAAGCATTTCTACAGTGCCGAAGAGGTGATCATCGCCTACAACGAAGGCCGGGTCGATCTGCATGCTTATATCAAGGTTAAGACCAGGGTCCGCAATAGCGACGATACGCTCGAGAACAAGTTGCTCGAGACGACTGTAGGCCGGGTGCTGTTCAATCAGAACGTTCCGGTGGAAGTAGGGTTTGTAAATGCGCTGCTGACCAAGAAATCGCTGCGGGAGATCATCGGTAATATCATCAAATGGACGAATATCCCCAAGACGGTGAAGTTCCTGGATGATATCAAGCAGCTGGGTTTCCGGATGGCGTTCCGTGGTGGTCTATCCTTCAATATCAATGACCTGATCATACCCGATACCAAGGAAGAGTTGCTGGAGAATGCGAAGGGTGAGGTAGACGAGGTATGGGACAACTACAATATGGGTCTGATAACCAATAACGAGCGTTATAACCAGATCGTCGACATCTGGTCGCGGGTGGATACCCGGATCACCGAGACGCTGATCCATGAGCTTGCCACCGACAAGCAGGGTTTCAACTCCGTGTATATGATGCTGGACTCCGGCGCCCGTGGTAGCAAGCAGCAGATCAAGCAGCTTGCCGGTATCAGGGGTCTGATGGCCAAGCCGAGGAAGTCGGGTTCGACGGGGAGCGAGATCATCGAGAACCCCATTCTGTCGAACTTCAAGGGTGGTCTGAACGTATTGGACTACTTCATCTCTACGCACGGTGCGCGTAAGGGTCTTGCGGATACGGCCTTGAAAACGGCCGATGCCGGTTACCTGACCCGCCGTTTGGTGGACGTGGCGCAGGACGTGGTGATCACCGAAGAGGATTGCGGTACGCTGCGGGGTATTGCCACTTCGGCCCTGAAGGACAATGAAGATATCGTAGAACCTTTATATGACCGGATCCTGGGTCGCACGTCGCTGCACGATGTGTACGATCCTGCCAGCGATAAGCTGATCGTCACGGCAGGTGACCAGATCACCGAAGAGATCGGGAAGGCTATCGAAGATGCCGGCATCGAGATCGTGGAGATCCGGAGCGTGCTGACCTGCGAAAGCAAGCGTGGGGTGTGTGTCAAATGTTATGGTAAGAACCTGGCGACGGGCTACACGGCTCAGAAGGGGGATGCGGTGGGCATTATTGCCGCCCAGTCCATCGGTGAGCCTGGTACCCAGCTGACCCTGCGTACCTTCCACGTGGGTGGTGTTGCGGGCAGTGCGTCGGTAGAAAGCACGATGCTGGCCAAGTTCGAAGGTACCGTGCAGTTCGACGGTTTGCGGACGGTAACGACCCAGAACAACGAAGGAGCAAATGTACAGGTAGTCATCGGCCGTACCGGTGAGGTGCGGATCATGGATCTGAAGAATGACCGGCTCCTGATCACCAACAACGTTCCTTATGGGGCGACGCTGAACGTGAAAGACGGGCAGAAGCTGGCGAAGGGCGATGTGATCTGCAGCTGGGATCCCTTCAACAACGTCGTGATCGCCGAGATCGCGGGGAATACGAAGTTCGACGCCGTTATCGAGGGTATCACTTACCGGGAAGAGGCTGACGAACAGACCGGTCACCGGGAGAAAGTGGTTATCGAAACGAAGGATAAGACGAAGATCCCGTCGATCAATATCGAAGGCAACAAGGAGATAAAGAACTATAACCTCCCGGTGGGTTCGCATATCATCGTTGAAGAAGCCGAGGAAGTGAAGGCCGGCCAGGTTATCGTGAAGATCCCGCGTGTGCTGGGTAAGCTGCGGGATATCACCGGTGGTCTGCCGCGTGTAACGGAACTGTTCGAGGCGCGTAATCCGGGTAATCCTGCCATTGTGAGCGAGATCGATGGGGTCGTCGCCTTCGGCAACATCAAGCGTGGTAACCGCGAGATCATCGTGGAAGCCAAGGATGGGGTTATCAAGAAGTACCTCGTTCCGCTGACCCGCCAGATCCTGGCGCAGGATGGTGACTTTATCAAGGCCGGCGCGCAGCTGTCCGATGGTCAGGTCGCCCCGGCGGACATCCTTTCGATCAAGGGTCCGTTTGCGGTGCAGGAGTACGTGGTGAATGAGATCCAGGAAGTATACCGGTTACAGGGTGTGAAGATCAATGATAAGCATATTGAAGTGATCGTTCGCCAGATGATGCGTAAGCTGACGATCGTCGATCCGGGCGATACCCGATTCCTTGAAGAAGATACCGTCGACAAATTCGAGTTCCTCGAAGAGAATGACTGGATCTTCGACAAGAAGGTCGTTACCGATCCGGGTGAGTCCGGCAAGCTGAAGGCGGGTCAGATCGTGAGCCTGCGGGAAGTGCGGGAAGAGAACTCGATCCTGCGGCGGAACGACAAGAAGCTGGCTGAGTTCCGGGATGCCAATGCCGCCACTTCGGCGCCGTTGCTGCTCGGTATCACCAAGGCTTCGCTGGGTACGCAGAGCTGGATCTCGGCGGCTTCCTTCCAGGAAACGACGAAGGTGCTTTCTTCGGCGGCCATCCAGGGTAAGAGCGACGATATGCTCGGTCTGAAGGAGAATGTGATCACGGGTCACCCGATCCCGGCCGGTACGGGTCTGCGTGACTTCGAGAACATGATCGTGGGCAGCAAGGAGGAGTACGAGCTGTTGCAAACGACCCGCGAGGCTATGCAATTCGATGAAGAAGAGTAGGATATATTATCAATAATATCTTGTTAAAAAAATCCGGGAAGGAGGTCTATGACCTCCTTCTTTCTTTATATTCGCGGGTATTATGAAGTACATCTCTACCATTTTAAGCGTCGTTGCATTGGGACTTATCGGAGTGCTCTTTTTTTCGCAGAAGAGCCAACTGGAGCAATTGAAGAAGCATGTGGAGGGGGAGAAGACGACACAGGGCACTGGTTTCAAGATCGCGTATTTCGATATGGACAGCCTGGAGGCGCACTATGATTACTTTAAGGAGGCGCAGGCGCAGGTAAAGTCTCAGGAGAACGCCATGACGCAGGAGTTGAGCAGCCTGGACCGCAGCAATCAGAAGAAGATCGAGACCTGGCGGCAGAAGGGGAATGCGATGACGCAGGCGGAGGGGGAGCAGGCGCAGCAGGAGTATCAGCAGATGCAGCAGCAATTTGCGAGCCGCAAGCAGAACCTGGAACAGGCGCTGTATAAGAGCACGGAGGACCTGAAGACAAAGATCCGCAAGGCGATAGAGGATTATTTAAAGGAATATAACAAGCAAAAGAACTACTCTTATGTCATCCAATACGACGCGAACTCCTTTGTCTACGCCAAAGACAGCGTCTACAATATTACGGCCGACCTGGTAGACGGGCTGAATGCGGCCTATAAGAAGAAATAAGCATTTCTGGGGGAATTGCTTATATTCGGCCCTATGGCAGAATCCACCAAAACTACCCATTTTAAGCCCACGCTGGGCTTGCTCGACGGCACGATGATCGTCGCCGGATCCATGATCGGAAGCGGGATCTTTATTGTCAGCGCGGACATTACGCGAAATGTCGGGAGTGCCGGCTGGCTTGTTTTCGTCTGGTTGATCACGGGTTTTATGACCTTGTCGGCGGCGGTAAGCTATGGCGAGCTCAGCGGGATGTATCCCAAGGCGGGGGGACAGTATGTCTATCTCAAGGAAGCATATAATCCGCTGACGGGATTCCTGTACGGCTGGAGTTTTTTTGCGGTTATCCAGACCGGTACTATTGCGGCGGTGGGGGTAGCCTTTTCTAAGTTTGCGGGCTATTTCTTTCCGGCGCTGGAATTGAAGGATGAGAATGTGGTTTTTATGCTGGGAAGCTGGAAGATCTACTGGGCCCAGCTGGTCTCGATCGTCCTGATCGCTTTTCTGACCTGGGTCAATACCCGGGGGATCAACGGTGGAAAATGGATCCAGCGCATTTTTACTTTTACCAAACTTTTTTCGTTGTTCGGACTTATCGTACTGGGATTGCTACTGGCTGCCAACAGCGAGGCCTGGAAGCATAACTGGGCGGATGCCTGGAATATGCGGCGGCTGACCGCTTCGGCGGATGGCGGGAGCATTACGGGCAGCAGCCCGATCTTCGGTATTGGCGTGCTCGGCGCGATCGCGGCGGCGATGACCGGGTCCATTTTCTCCAGCGACGCATGGAATAACGTTACGTTCATTGCCGGGGAGATGAAGAATCCCAAGCGAAATATCGGGTTGAGCCTTTTCCTGGGTACCCTGATCATTACCGTCATCTATGTGTCGGCGAACCTGATGTACCTGAGCGTGATGCCGCTGGACCGGATCGCTACGGCGCCGCAGGACCGGGTAGCCGTGGCGGCGGCCAGGGACATCTTTGGGTTCGGAGGAACCTATGTGATCGCGGTGATGATCATGATCTCGACCTTTGGGTGTAATAACGGGCTGATCCTGGCGGGGGCCCGGGTGTATTATACGATGGCGCAGGACGGGCTTTTCTTCCGGGAGGCGGGGCGTCTCAATAAGAATGCCGTTCCGGGCTGGGCCTTGTGGGCGCAATGTGTGGTCGCCGGCATCCTTTGTCTGAGCGGGAAGTATGGCGACCTGCTGGACATGATCGCCTTTGTGGCGGTGGCCTTCTATGCGCTGACGGTGTTGGGTATCTTTATTCTCCGGCGGAAGCAGCCGGGGCTGGAACGGCCGTATAAGGCGTTTGGTTATCCCCTGCTGCCGGCGATCTATATTCTATTGGCGGTGGTCTTTTGCGTGGCGCTGATCATCCAGAAGCCGACCTACGCTACCTGGGGTTTGATCATGGTGCTGGCGGGCATACCTTTGTACTATCTTGCGGTGTCAAGACAAAAGCGGACCCCGGGGCCGCTTGGAATCAAAAATTAGCATGATGGATCTTAGCAAGTTGTTTGGGCAGTTCGATCAGATAAAGGCGGGTGTTATCGGCGATATGATGCTGGATACTTATTTGTGGGGGCATGTGGAGCGGATCTCGCCCGAGGCGCCGGTGCCGGTGGTGGCGTTGGAGCGGCGGGAGAACCGGATCGGGGGAGCGGGGAATGTCGCTTTGAACCTGTCGTCGCTTGGGGCGAAGGTGACGGCGTTCTCGGTGCTTGGCGCGGACCCGGACGGGGAGCGGCTGGAGGGGTTGTTGCGGGATGAAGGGATCAACACCGACTATCTGCTGACGAGCGCCGACAGGATCACGACGAACAAGGCCAGGGTGATGGGTCGCAATCAACAAATGTTGCGGCTGGATTCCGAGACGACGGCCGATCTGTCATCGGGGGTGGAGGATGAATTGCTTGGGGAGCTGCGGCGGTACCTGGAGATGGAGAAGCCGCAGGTGGTGATCTTCGAGGATTATAATAAGGGGGTGTTGACGGCCCGGGTGATCCGCGAGGCGGTGGCGCTTTGCCGGCGGCATGGGGTTGTGACGGCGGTGGACCCGAAGCGGAAGAATTTCTTTTCTTATGAGGGGGTGACGATCTTCAAGCCGAATTTGAAGGAGGTGAAGGAGGGATTGAACCTGTTGCTCGAGGAGATTCGGCTGCCGGTGCTGCGAGATATCCATGAGCAGCTGAAGGACAGGTTGCTGCACGAGATCTCCTTTATCACGCTTTCGGAGAAGGGGGTTTTCTTCCAGGATGGGGAGATAGCGGGGCAGATCCCTTCGCATCTGCGGAATATTGCCGATGTATCGGGCGCGGGGGACACGGTGGTGGCGGTGGCGTCGCTGGTGTATGCGGCGACGAAGGATGTGCGGTTGATGGCGGAGGTGGCTAATATTGCCGGCGGGCTGGTGTGCGAGGAGGTGGGGACGGTGGCGATCGATAAGACGCGGTTGTTGGAGGAGTGTAAGCGGTTGCTGCGTTGAGGCCGGGTAGTTGTCCTTGTTGACGGGATGCAACAAAAGTGGGCGGACGTTAGTTGATGTTCAAACATCTTCGAATATTCTTCAAAAATATTCCTCGCTATTTGGAGTAGCTTCGCACTATGTCCAGATATACTCTCGCGATCCACGGCGGGGCAGGTACGATCCTGAAGGAAGATATGACCCCTGAGCTGGAAGAAGCCTATCTCAAAGGCTTGCAACAGGCGATGGATGCCGGGTTTGCCGTACTTGAACAGGGTGGGTCGGCCGTCAATGCGATCAAGGCGACCATTGTGATCCTCGAAGACAATATGCTTTTCAATGCCGGGCGGGGTTCGGTATTCACCAAGAAGGGTGTGCAGGAAATGGATGCGGCCATCATGGATGGGCGTACGCTGGATGCCGGTTCGGTTACAGGTGTGCGTAATGTGCGCAACCCTATTGAGCTGGCGACGGAGGTGATGTTGAACAGCAATCATGTGTTCCTGAGCGGCAAGGGGGCGAGCGATTTTGCGATCAAGCAGGGGATCAAGCTGGAGCCGGACGAGTATTTCTTCTCGCAGTTCCGGTATGACCAATGGAAGGCGATCCGGGATTCGGATACGTATTCGTTGGATCATACGCACCAGCGGCTGGAGGAGCTGATGCGGGACAAGAAGTTCGGGACGGTGGGTGCGGTGGCCTGTGATCAGCAGGGGAATATTGCCGCGGCGACCAGTACGGGCGGGATGACCAATAAGAAATACGGCCGTATCGGGGACAGCCCGATCATCGGTTCGGGGACCTACGCGAATAACCTGACCTGCGGCATCAGCTGTACCGGGCACGGGGAGATGTTCATCCGGGCGGTGGCTGCGCATGATGTCAGCTGCCTGATGGAATATAAGGGGCTTACCCTGCAGGAGGCAATGGAGGTGGTGGTGCATGAGAAGCTGATGGCCATCGACGGCGAGGGGGGGATGATCGGGGTGGATGGACAAGGGAATGCGGCGTTGGTGTTCAACAGCCAGGGCATGTACCGCGGATACAAGAGTAGTGATGGCTCGGGCATGGTAGCGATTTATAAGTAACTTCGCTGGCATGAATAAATATGCCGTGATCGTTGCGGGTGGCGTTGGGTCGAGAATGGGGGCGCCTGTCCCCAAGCAGTTCCTGTTGCTGGAGGGTAAGCCTTTGCTGTGGTATTCGATCAACACTTTTTTGGCGGCTTATGATGAGCTTTCGGTGATCCTGGTGGTTCCGGCCGGGCATTGGGAGGTGGCGAAGGATCTTGTCGCCGGTGTCGCGGAGCCGGGGCGGGTGCGGATGGTGGAGGGTGGGGAGACCCGGTTCCTGTCGGTGCGGAATGGCCTGAGGCTGGTGGAGCGGGAGTCGGTGGTGGGTGTGCATGACGGGGTGCGGTGCCTGGCGAGTGTGGGGCTGGTGCGGCGGTGTTTCGAGCAGGCTATGCGGTTGGGATCGGCTGTTCCGGTTGTTGATTGTAAGGACAGTGTGCGATGGGTCGACGGGGAGGGGAGCCGGCCGCTGGATCGGAGCCGGATCAAGCTGGTGCAGACGCCGCAGACGTTTTTGAGTGGGGTGTTGCTGGATGCCTTTGAGCGGGCGGAGAACGGCGACGGCGCTTTTGCAGCGACCAGGGGGGCTGCCTTGTTCACCGACGAGGCGACGGTGGTAGAGGCGGCGGGGCATACGGTGCACCTGGTGGAGGGGGAGGTAAGCAATATCAAGATCACGTTACCGGCCGATCTGCTTTATGCCGAGCGCCTGATCCAGAGGATCGGGTGAGTGGAGCCCGGAACGGTCGAAAGCTGATAATATTTGTTCAGGAACGACTCCCATTCGGCGCGGGCGGCGGGGTCGTTGAATTCGTTGGCCTGCGGGTTATAGATGATATACTGTGTGTGGTAGTGCAGGAGGCCGGCCTCGATCTGCATCAGTTGTTGCCTGCCGGGGTCCCATCCTGGGTACCACCGCCAAAAATGGAGGTAGATCCATTGACAAGGCGAATAGATCCCAAATTCATTATAGGCTCTCACCCAATCGTTGTTGCCGAAGGCATATAGCTGGTGGTTGGCGGGCTTGTGTTGCCGGAGGTACTGGTATTCGGGGAAGCTGGTGACCCAGGAGCTGTGACTGCCCGAAAGATGGGTGAGGTGCTGGCCTGCATCGTAAAGCGGCATGAAGCAAAGGAGAAGCCCATAGAGCAGCTGGTTCTTCTTTTCGCGGAGCCAGTCCTCTTCCGTATAGGCCCAGGCCACGAACACGAGGATGGGCATGGAGGCGGAGAGGGGGAGAAGATAGTACCAGAAGGCGGAGCTGAATCCCAGCATGCCGGAGAGCCCTTCGGCTATGAAGGAAAGGAGAAGGGTGGCGAATGCCGCCGCCAGCAGTCCTTTTTTGCGGTGCCGGCCGAGCCCGGCGACGACCCCCAGTACCGCGGCAAGAATAAAGGTCATCTGCAGATCGGTATTCTGCAGGCTTTGTTTTATGGCCCTGAAATGTTCCCCGGCCGAAGGTTTACTGACGTACCAGCGGAAATTGAACAGGACTGCGTCCTGCCATAGCGATCCCAGGGCGTGGTGGGCGGCAAAGTAGCCCAGCAGGGGGGCGGATACCGTGAGCATTCCCGCGAGGGCGAGCCCGACCTCGCTGAGCTTCCGGGTGGAGAGGAGGGCATAGATGCCGAAAGGAAGGAGTACGATGATCCCGTCCTGTTGCATGAAGAGAGTGGCGGCGGCGAGGAGACCCAGCCAGAAGTAGCGGTAGCGGCGATTGCCGTCCAGGAGAAGGCAAAAGAAATAGAGGAGGAATATAGCGGTATAGGCCCGGGTCATATTGACTCCGAAGGAAATGAGGTAGTTGCGGATCAAAAGATTGAACAGCAGGGGCGGGAGCCAGGGCCACAGCATGGTGGCGCGGCGGCAGAGCCGGAGGAAGAGGAGCGTTGCGCCGAGGACCAGGGCCGTATTGATCAGCCAGATGCCCCAGAGACCCGTTGCGTTGAAGAAATAGATCAGCGGGGGTTTGTGATCGAATACGTCGCGATAGGGGACTCCGCCGGAGGCGACTACGCGGCCCAGATAGCGGAAGATCTCGACGTCGTCGAAGAAGAGGTTATCTATTGCGGGGCAATAGAGGAGGCTGAGGCCGATGCTGATGGCGATGAGCCCAAGCGTGGCACGCCCTGGCCGCATGAGGGCCGATCGGCTGAATGGTCGGTGTGGGGGCGTGTTCATGATTTTAACAGTCTCCAGGGCCAGGGCAGGCGGGTATGCCGATGGAAGAAATAGGGTTGGCGGATGGCTCCGAAGTTGGCGTAAAAATAGGCGATTCCGGGCAGGTCCGAGCCTTCGAAGTCGAGGATGGCGTCGCGGCCGGCGAATTCGTGGATGAGCTGGTCGATGAGGAAGTGGTTGGCGGCGAGTTTTCGGCCAGCCGGCGGGGTGGTGGATTGAAGGAGGTAGAGGCGGGTGGCATCGTGGATGAGCAGGGCCGTGGCGCAGAGTTCGCCGGATCTGATGGCGGACCGGAGGATTAGCGCCGGGGGACGGGGTTGGGTGGGCTGGACCGTGGAGCTGGATGGCAGGGACCGGCAGAGGTTGTGGAAACGGGTGTAGTCTTCGGGGCGGATAGCGGGGTGGCGGGCGGCGTATTCGCTGCGATAGGCGTCGATCGCGGCACCGAGGTCGAGATCCGGCGTATACACGAGACCGGAGCCGGCGGCGAGCCGGAGATTGCGTTGTAAATCCTTTTTATAGCGGCTTTGCAGGACCGGGTAGGGGTCCTGCAGGGGCAGGATGAGATTTTCGTGGACGCGGAGAGCGGGGTGCGGGTTGCCGTAGTTGAGATAGATCTCCGCGAAGCGGAATTGGTGGGTGGTTGCGGACAGGAACGTTTCTATGAGCGACGGGTTTATCGGCATTGGAGAAAAGATGCCGGTCTGCTGGGTGAAGGCTGGTTGATAGAGGTAGCGGATGCCTCCTTTGCGGCGCCAGGTAAGGGGCATGACGGCCTGATAGTCGTCGTATACGAGGGCGTCCCATTGGCCATCGGTCATCGTGTCGAGGTAGAAATGGAAGCCATAAACGAGGCGGTTGGCGGAGGCGGCGATGCAGGCGTCCCAGCGGGAGGTGTCGATCTCCTGTCTTTTAAGATATTTTATTTGGGGTTCCTTGCTCATTAGAAAGGGGCGACGCCGAATAGTTTTCGAAGAGAGATATTCTGCAGTTCGATGCTAAAGGATATCTTTTTGACGAAGGTGTTCTGTTCTGAGACGGTCTTCAGCTGGGTGGAGAAATCGCTGCTGTAGAACAGGGGAGCGTAGATGCGGACCACGTCATGGATCAGCGAGAGCTCGAGGCCGGACACGTAGAGGAAGTGGCTGGTCGGCGGATTGTTCTGCCAGGCCCCGGCATAGGTACCGGCGTCGAAGAAGACCCGGAGGGGGAGCCATTCGGGGACGATCGCGCGGGGCAATGAAGAGCGGAGGTTGATCGAAGCCACCCAATTGTCGGAGCGGCCCTGGAGGGACTGGAAGAGATCGGTCCGGAGCTTGAGGTCGCCGTCCCGCATGAGGATCTGCTGGCTGGCCCCGCCGGTAAATTCGTTGCGCCCGATGAAATAGTCGCTGTAGGTGTAGTCCTCGTTCCCCCGCAGGGCGGTGAGCTTCGGCATGTAGCGGCTGAGATCTTCGGAAGGGGAGCGGGCGCCAAGATAGCCGAATTTGGCGCCGAACACCCGGAAATCGAGCCCGCCGCCGTCCGCGTAGTTGAAAAAATAATTGGCGACGAAGTTGAGACGGTACCAGGAGGCAGCCTGCTGGAGCTGGAGGCGGACATTGTACGGATAGAGGGCGCGGGTATCGCGGATGTCGAAGGAGAGCTGGTTCAGGTAGCGGAAGTCGCATTTCCCGGGTGTGGGATAGTAGAGGGAGTCGGTTGACTTTCTGACGAAGTGATCGAGGTTCTTTTCACCGATCAGGAAGGTCTTCCATTCGAGGGATGACTCGAATGTGCTACGGGCAAAGGCTTTTGGGAAGACGATGCGAAGGCCGGGCGTGACCTTGTAGTATTCGCCGAAGATCGTTTTGCCGCTGCTATCGGTACCGCTCATCGAGGAGAGCCGTTGGACGCCGAGCAGGGCCTGGACCTTCTGCAGCCCGTGGTCGGGATAGAGGGTGGCGATGAGGCCGCCCGCGCCGTTGACCTGGTGGCTACCGAGGGCGTAAACCGGCGCCAGGAAGAACTGGACAGGGTTTGGCGGCAGATTGAAGTTATGCACCAGCAGACCGACCATGAAATGATCATACTCGTTGTATGCAAAGGCCGGGGAGAGACCGATGTAGTTGTACTTGTCGCTTTGTCTTGTGCTGAAGAGCAGGGCCGGTTTTAGTTTCCGGTGAGCGGGCAGCGGAGGGAGGGCGCCTTTCTTGTCGAGAAGGCCGAAGAGAGTGTCGAGCGGGCGTTGGGCGGTTGCCGTGACGACGGTTTTAAAGTCATTGGGGTATGGATGGCGGAATTGCCAGGAGCGATAGTATTGCCGCATGCAGCTGTCGAAAAGCGTCGTCCCGAGGGTGTCCTCGAGCATCTTCATCCAGTTGCCCGTCTTGGTATAGGCGACGTCGAAATAGTTCGATTCGGTGAAATCCTGGGAAGGGGTGGAGATTGGCTGATCGCGTTTCTGAACGGTGGCGGTGTAGAAAGTAGGAAGCGCGTTGTCCTCTGCCGGCGGGTATTTTGCGGTTTCGTAGCGGTTGTCGTAGTAGGTGTTGATCCCTTCGTCCATCCAGGGATAACGGCGTTCGTTCGTGCCGAGGATGCCATAGAGCCAGTTGTGGCCCACCTCGTGTTCGATGGTGAGATCGATGTCGCGGGCGGGCCCGGGGCTGTTGATGGCCGTGATGGTCGGGTATTCCATTCCGCCGCTGGTTCCCATTTTTGCCTGGACGGCGGTGACGACGTTGTAGGGATACTCGCCGATGAGGGCGGAGCGAAAGCGGACGGCGTCCTTTATAAAGCTTGTGCTGTTGTTCCAGCCGTCGGGGGCGGTGGGGGTGTAGTACGAGTAGACCTCGATGATGCGGCCGGACGGTAATTGGAGGGTATCGTGTTCGATGCGGAAGCGGGGGTCGGCGAACCAGGCGAAATCGTGGATGCGGTCTTGTTTGTAATGCAGGGTTTTTGTGGGGGCCGAAGGATAGCTAGTATCCTGTGATTCGCCGGTGGCGGCCACGACGAGGTTGTTCGGGACGGTGATATGGACGTCGAAGCTGCCGAATTCGCTGTAGAACTCGCCCTGATCGAGGTAGGGGATGGGATGCCAGCCGTGGCTGTCATAGACGGCGGGCTTGGGGTACCATTGGGTGACCTGGTAGGCCACGGTGGGGGGCGGTGGCGGGGTGGTGGGCGGTTTACCGAAGGCGTGGTGGGGCGTGGGGGCGTTTGTCACGGTATATCCGCCGCGGGAGAAGTTATAGGGTAGTTTTTCGTGAAAGGGAGTGGTGATGGTGATCCGGCTGCCCGGGGGGAGGGGTTTTGGCAGGAGCACTTTTATGATATCGATATAAAGGGGGTGGTCCTCCATTTTTGCTTCCTGGCCGTCGACGCGAAAGTCGAGGCGGTTGATATAACCGCGTTCTTCTTTATCCGAGAAGTAGAACTCGGTGCGGCCGTTGCCGAGGAGTTGTTCGCTGAAGGCGGTGCGATCGTTCTTGTAGGCGTTGGGCCAAAGGTGGAACCAGATGAAGGGGAGGGTATCGGGGGAGTTGTTGGTGTATTGGATGCGGGCGAAGCCGTCGAGGCTTTTTTCGGGGTCGTTGAGGGAGACGTCGATGGTGTAGTCTACTTGTTGTTGCCAGTAGGATTGCGCCTGGGCGGCCTGCGGCCGCACGACAGCGCTATAGAGGGTTAATAAGAGGAGTATGGCTGGTTTGTTCATGGTTTTACTTGCCCTGTCCTGTTAAGATGATCCTGAGCGTATGCAGCATGATCTTCATATCGAGCGCGAGGGAAATGTTCTCCAAATACATGAGGTCATATTTCATCCGTTCGAGCATTTCTTCCAGGTTGCCGGCGTAACCGAACTGGACCATGCCCCAGGAAGTGAGACCGGGCTTTACCTTTAACAGGTAACGAAAATAGGGGGTGCGGAGGTACAATTGTTCGACATAATATTCCCGTTCCGGGCGGGGGCCGACCAGGCTCATTTCGCCGCTGAGGATATTCCACAATTGCGGAAGCTCGTCGATGCGCCATTTGCGCATGGTCCGGCCCCAGGGGGTGATGCGGGGGTCGTTATCGGAGGAGAGGGCGGGGCCGTCCTTTTCGGCGTCCCGGGTCATCGAGCGGAATTTATAGATCTGGAATTTCTTGCCTTTGAAGCCGATGCGTTCCTGTTTGTACAGGATCGGGCCTGGCGAGGAGAGCCGGACGCGGATGGCGGCGTAGAGCATCAGGGGGGAAAAGAAGACGGAGCCGATGACGGCGCAGGAGATGTCCATGATGCGCTTGATGTTTTGTTGCCATTCGGGCATCGGGCTGGTAGAGATGTCGGAGAGGACGGCGCCGAGGACGTTGCTGGTGCGTACCGATCCGGCGAGGATGTCGAGGGTGCTGGGGATGATCTTTATGCGGACGTCCTTGATGCTTAGTTTTTCGACGATGACCTCGAGGTCGTCCCGGTCGCCGGCTTCGAGGGCGACGACGACGAGGCGGATGTCGTGGTCGTCGATGGTCTTTTCTATCGTTTCGGAGCTGCCGAGATCGGGGAGCCAGTGGGCGATGCCGTTGCCGGATGCGTTGCCGTTGGTGACATAGCCGGTGTAGCGATAGCCGGAGAAGGCGAGGCCTTCACGGGTGTTCTTATAGATATCGGTCGCGACCTGGTCACAGCCAACGAGCAGGGTATTGAAGAAGATCTTTCCCCGGCGTACCTGGCTGCGGACGAAGTTGAGGATGAGGATGCGGCCTATCGCGGTGAGCAGGAACTGGGAGAAGAGATAGATGAAATAGGTCTGATAGAAGTAATGATAATCCTTCACGGGGTCGTTGAAGACGATGGCGAAGAAGACGACGGTGCACCCGATGAGGCTGGAGATGAAGGTATTGGTCATCTCGCTGAGCCGGGATTTCTGGTAGAGATTCTGGTAGGAGCCGGCGATGGTAAAGAGGATGAGCCAACAGACGGGGATGGTGGCGGCGCCGAGCCAGAATCGCTGGGTCAGGAGGAGGTGGTGGTTGACGAAGATCGTTTCGGATAAAAGGTAGCGACGGCTGAAGTGGAAGATGTTTGCTGCCAGCATGGCGGCCAGGTAGTCGCTGACGATATACCAAAGGATGGAGATGGTATGTATTCTTTTGGACGCCGGCATGCCCCTATCAGGTATTGATCGTGTTGTGTTTTATCTTTTGCAGGATTTGGTGAGCAATGTCCATGGCCCGGAAGCCGTCCACTTCGGATACACGGGTGGGTGCGTTTGTGAGGATGGCCTCGCAGAAGGATTCCAGTTCCATCCGGATGGCGTTGACCTCGGGTACGGCGGGGTTGGAAAGGGCGATGGTCTTTTTGCCGTTGGGGGTCTCGATATCGAAGGCGAAGACGTCCTGGTCGTTGGGCGTCTTGAGCTTGATGACCTCCGTCTTTTTATTGAGAAAATCGATACCAATATAGGCATCTTTCTGAAACAATCGCATTTTCCGCATCTTCTTCATCGAGATGCGGCTGGAGGTAAGGTTGGCTACGCAGCCGTTGTTGAACTCGACGCGAACGGAGGCGATGTCCGGGGTATCGGTGAGGACGGCGACGCCGCTGGCCGAAATGGATTTGACCTCGCTTTTCACGAGGCTGAGGATAATGTCAATGTCGTGGATCATGAGGTCGAGGATGACGCTGACCTCGGTGCCCCGGGGATCGAACTGGGCCAGGCGGTGCACTTCGATGAACAGGGGGTGTAGCGCCACCGATTCGAGGGCGAGGTAGGCGGGGTTGAAGCGTTCGACATGGCCTACCTGCAACTTAACATTGGATTCCCGCACGAGTTTGACCAGGATACGGGCTTCTTCCATGGTTCCGGCGAGGGGTTTTTCGACGAAGACGTGTTTCCCCTTACGGATGGCTTTTTCGCAGAGCTGAAAATGGAGGGGAGTGGGTGCGACCACGTCGATGAGGTCGCAGGCGTCGATGAGTTGGTCGGGGTCGGTGAAGCGGGTGAGCTGGTATTTTGCGGCTGCCTGTTCTGCTATCGTGTCGTTGGGGTCATAGAATCCGATCAGTTCCGCTTTTTTTATCTCTTTCCAGTTGTTCAGATGAAATTTTCCCAGGTGACCGACGCCGAAAACACCGACTTTGAGCATTTATTAAATTTTATTCTGCCCCAAACCTACATCAAAATAGCGAGAAAAAGACCAGGGTAAGGTCTTGAAGGTCCGTTTGAGGGTGGCGAGCAACAAGCCGATCTCGATGATGAGAATGATGTTGAAGCAGACCATGTAGGTGTTCATGAAGTGGGTGCGAAGCGAGAAGCCGTCGACCCGCTCGGCGCCGAGGATGAGGGAAAGGGCCTTCTTCATCGCGGGCATGACCACGGGAATTTTGGTCCAGTTGGTATAGCGAACGTCCTCGTATTTGTAGCTCAGATCGTAGTCATCGGGAACCTGCCGGGCGTACGAGGACCAGTTGCCGTGAACGTCGGCGAAGTTGGCGAGGGTTCCGTCGGGGCGGTTGAAAGAGAGGTTGAAGGTGGGATCGAGGAGCACCCAGCGTTTGCCGGTATATACTTCGACGACGTTGTGGGCGCCGTAGTAGCCGTGGGCCTTCATCTGGGCGATGCGAACGGGATAGTGATAGGCATCGATGATGCGGGCCAGAACCTGGGAATAGCTGCCGCAGGCGCCGCTGGCGGTCATCAGATCGACCGCGGTGGAGCGGAAGATGCCGGCCTGGGGGCCCATGACCGCGTCGACATGATCGTCGTTGAAGGTGGCCGCGCGGGGTTTCATGAGGTAGTAGCAGACATTCATGGACTTGACCACGATGGAGTCCGCCGTATCGTCGGCATCGATGCGTTGATTGATGCTGGATTTGATGGATGCGAAGAGTCCGTTCTCGTATGAGGCCTGAATCTTAAAGCAGAGCAGAACGGCTATGAGAAAGCCGTTCAAAAACATGAGGAAGTAAAGATTCCTGAATAATGTCCGAATAAGAGTAAGCGACAACTTCATACCACGATATTGGAGTTGGAAATTTTAAAGGTCTTTCTTGCAAATAAATAAGGGTCTTTCCTCATTATTTATAAATACTACAAACGTTAATTTGAGTGTTTATTGTATTGAGTACCAAAAACTTTGCCGAAGATCAAAATACGTAAGAGGGATCACTTAACGGTATAAGTGTTTCTACTTAGGCCGACCCCTGTAATCTTCAGGCTTTTCCAGCCCGCAGGCAGGCGGGTGGGCAGCTGGACGACCCCGCCGGGACCGATATCCAGACCGCCGAAGCCATTCAGCAGGGCCTGGAGGACGCCGCCGGCCCCGGTGGCGAAGTAGGGATTATTGCCCGTTGCGGTCTCGGCAATGACTCCGAAGGGTGGCCGGAGGTTGGGAGTATAACCTTGTTTCAGAGTCGATAACGCCTTGTCGGGTTGACCGATCCGTTCGTACAGGATGGAGAAGATGGCCTGGGTCATGGCGGGGCCTTCCCCTACCCTTGGCTCGTAGTAATCGAGGTCGCGCCGGATGGCGGTGGCGTCGGTGATCTCCTTCAGGGGGTAGGCGAGGAGATTGACATCGGCCTGTTTAATTTTTTCTCCATTATAGCTTGCGTGTTCGCGTGTCACCCCGTCGGGGAAGCGGAGGATGGGAATATTGTTCCGCACAGTTGTCCAATCCGGGTCCGGGGTCAATCCCAGTACGCGCGCAGCTTCCGTGGCATATTGGAGGTTTGCGCGCGCGGCTGCATTCGTAAAGGCATTGTTGTCGATATTCTCGGCCCATTCGTCGGCTGCGACGACGTTCTTTATATCGTAATGGCCGGCGTCGTTGCGTTCGACCCGGCTGGCCCAAAAGTCGGCGGTGGCCTGAAGGAGGGGATAGCCTTTTTCTTTCAGCCAGGTCTTGTCGCGGGTAACGAGATAGTAATTCCAGGCGGCGATGCCGACGTCGGCGGTGATGTGGTGTTCGAAGGGGCCGCTAAGCGCCCAGACAGGAGTCTCTTCGTTGCCGCTGGCCGCGCTTTCCCAGGGGAACATGGCGCCTTTGTAGCCGTGGTCGGCGGCGTTCTGCATGGCGGCCGGCAGACGACGGTAACGATACTCCATAAGGGAAGCCGCGATCTTCGGCTGCAGCAGGAGCAGGGCGGGATACATCCAGATCTCGGTGTCCCAGAAGGTATGGCCGTTGTAGCCGAGACCGCTGAGACCCATGGGTGAGAGGCTGTAGGCGGTGCCTTCGCGGGCGAAGGAATAGAGGTGATAAAGCATCCCGCGGATATCGCGTTGCATTGCGTCGTCGCCGTCGATGAGGATATCGCTTTGCCAGAGCTGTTCCCAGGCCTGTTCGTGGGCTTTTACCAGCTGTTTGCTGCCCTGGAGGGTGGCGAAGAGTGTGAGGCGTTCGGCCTCGTTGAGGGGGTCTTCGTTATGAGCAGAAGTGAGAGTAGAACCCACGACAGCAAAGTGATAAGTAGTGCCGGCGGCGAGATGCTTTTTGAATTTGATCAAATGCATATTGTTGTCCCACATCTCATGATAAACAGCCGGCTGCGCTTCATGAGCCTCGTCGAAGAGGATGCTGTTGGAGGCTGCCATTAGCAGTTTGCCGGTGGGACTCTTTGCGGTCGAGGTGAGGAGGGAGATGGTAACATGGGGGCGATCGATCTCATTGTAGTAGTTCTCGACGTCTTTCAGCATATCGGGCGCCTCCATGACGCTGGCGGGGATAATGTCGATGTCTTTGTTGGCTTTGACGGTGACATCTACCAGGGCCGTATAGGGCAGCTGGCGGAGCGAGTACCACGTATAGCTGACGGTGGCCTTGCCGGCATAGTCGAATTGGGTGGTAAGGCAGGCGTGCTTCATGTCGAGCGACTGGTGGAGGTGGCTGACCTGTTTGAAGTTGTCGATGCGGCGGCCGTCGATGTCGAGGTAGAGGTTGACGAAATTGAATGTTTTGAGGATGTTGCTGACGCGGCCGCGGCCATAGAGGTCGAAGGCGCCGTTGAGGACGACGTCTTTTGCCTTGAAGGGTTCTGTGGAGGAGACGAGGCCGACCATGCCGTTGGCGACGGTGACCCCGTAGTAGTTGGAGGGGTCTATATTTTCTGCATTGATGGTCCAGGTATCATTGGCGGCTGCCTGGGTTGCGGAGGTCGATTGTGCCGGCAGGAGGGAGGGGAGGCCGAAGCAAAAGGCAAGAAGGAGGAGTATGGCGCGCATGGGTACAATTTACACATTATTGTTTATTTTTAGCGCCATATGAAAAAATGGGTCTTCGTTGTTGCCGGAGTGTTGCTTGTCGGCGTTGTGCTTATCGATGTCTTTATTCCTTCTACTCTTACGGTCTCGAGAGTTGAGTCTGTGAGGTGCAGGCCTTTGGCGGCCTTTCCTTTCCTGAGCGATGAGTTGAAATGGAGGGCCTGGTGGCAAGACAGTGCGGAGCGAAAGGACTTTCATATCCGGAAGCTGTCTTACCAGACGATCGATATTGCTATCCAATGGAAACAGCAGACGCTCGAAAGCAGGATGGTCCTGTTGCCGGGCGGCGATCCCGACTCTTTGTTTTTGCATTGGGAAACCCGGCTCCGGTGCGGCTGGAATCCATTGGACCGGCTTGGACAATACCGGCAGGGTCGACAACTTTCGACACTGATGGGCAGAATACTTGGCCGGGCAGGTGATTTCTTAGGCCAACCCCAAAACGTATACGGGATCAGGATCGAGGAAGGATCGACGCGGGATACGATGTTGATCACGACCCGGATCGAAAAGGCGGGCGTACCAACAAACGAGGATATCTATGCGCAGATCGGGAAACTTACCCGATTTATAGACGTTGCTCATAGTCAGGTCAGGGGATACCCGATGGTTAATATCATGCCGCTCGAAGATCGGCCGGGGACGTACAGGTTGATGGTGGCCATCCCTGTCAGCACCGCGATCGGGAGCAAGGGAGACGTTTCCTTTATGCGGTTGATCCCCGGCAGGTACCTGATCACCGATGTAAACGGCGGCCCGGCCACTGTTGACCGGGCGCTGGCTGCCTTAAAGGATTTTATCCGGGATCATCAGCGGACCGTGATGGCGATCCCTTTTCAGTCCCTGATAACAAATAGGATGCAGGAGCCGGATAGTTCGAAGTGGGTTACAAGGATCTATTATCCGGTGATGTAATTATTTTTTTGGATCGGGGGCAAATCGAAAGACTACGGTGCTGTCGTTATTCCGTACGGCGAGCCAGGCTTTTTTGCCGGCGAGGTTGATTTCGTGGAGATGTCTTGTCTGTCCTTTCAACAAGAGCCCGTTGAGGGGTGTCGCCAGGAAAGTATTGGCGCCCTTATTGATGAGGATAGTGCCAAAATCGGCATCATACCGTCCCATCTGGATATTGTTCTCATAATAGTTGCCGGCCAGGAGGATGTCGGGCAGGCTGTCGTTGTTGGCATCGACCACAACGGCGGTGCGGAAGGAGGATAATTGTGCCTCCCAGGGCATGGGCTGTGCACGGAAGTTGAGGTTACCTTGATTAATGAGGATAGTATTGGAAAAACAATCGGCGGTCAGGGTGTCCGCCTTTTCCAGATCGCTATGTGAAAACAGGTCTTCGAGCGTTGCTTTGGCGAAATCGCCGGCGTAGAGGAATTTCTTTTTGAGACCGGGGATCTGTCTTTCCAGCTCTTCTTTGTTGGCGAAGGGAAGTTCGCGGCCATTGAGGTAGTAGGTGAGGACCTGCTCTTTTTTCCCATTGCCGTCGAAGTCATAATAGTAGAGTCTTACCGGTTGTTCGGCGGAGGCTTTGAGCCGGCTATTGAGGCCGAGGTTACCGGCCACCAGGTCGATGTTGCCGTCGCCGTTGAGGTCGACGGGGAGGACGAAATTCCACCACCCTTTTTTATCGCAGAGGGTCTTTTTTTCGAAATGGCCGTTCCTGTCGAGGAAGGCGATGATGCCGCCCCATTCGAGGGTGAGCAGGAGATCGTTTCGGCCATCGCGGTCCAAGTCGAGCCATTGGGCCGAGGTGACGAAGCCGATGTTTACGAGCTCCTTTGCGTATCGATCGGTTACATCGGTGAAATGTCCTTTTCCATCATTTTGGAGCAGGTAGCTGTGCGGGATACGGCCATAGTCAAAGGGGACGGACCGGCCGCCAATGAAGAGGTCGGGAGCACCGTCGCCGGTAATATCATTTGCCGCGACACAGGAAGAGTTGAGATAGAGGTTGGAGAAAGCGTCCGCCTCCTTTTGCAGGTTCCCTTTGCCGTCGTTGATATAGACGACGGGACTTAGCCAGGGTACAATGCCGAAAAATTCGTTGCCACCGGGAGCGAGGACGAGATCGGGGTAGCCATCTTTGTTGACATCGGTCCAGCAAGCATCGGCTGCTTCAAACGTGCTGTCCTTGTCGAGCGCGGGTTGGGCGAGTCGGGTGAAGCGGCCGGCGGCGGATTGAACAAATACGGCGGCCTTTTTCCATTTGGCTCCGCCGATGTAGACATCGGGTAATCCATCGTGATTGATGTCGCCGATGGCCAGCGCCGGTCCCTCCGTGGAAAGCATGTGTGGCAGGAGGGGCTCCCGGTCGAACTCATGAAAATCGTTCTCTTCATGTTTCCATTGCAGGCCGGTCGAGGCGGTGATATTTTCCAGGGGGCGGGTCGGATTGTTCCTGAACGCGGTGATCAGCGAGTAATCGAAGCGGGGAAGTCCTTTCGTATAGGCAAGCTGTATTTTTCCTCCGGTGGGTGGGAGCGTTATCCGCTGGAAGCCATTGTCGGGCCAAATCAGAAATGCGGAGTCGGGGCGAATGTCATAGAGTCCGACGTGGATCGGGGTTTCCGCGCTGGATAGAAAGCCGTGAACGGGATATTTTTCATAGGTGTGGATCTCGCTGCCGGCGAAGAGGATCAATTTTGCGCCGAGGGCATTGCGATTGTTCTCCGGTCCTTTCAGGTATAATTCCGCGGCAGGTCTTGACGCCCGTTCGTTTTGCATGTTCTGGTAGACGACGACCGGGTCATCGATGTTGTTGACGACCAGGTCGAGGTCGCCGTCATTGTCGAGATCGGCCACGATGGCCCCATTGGAGAAGGATGGTTGCGCATTTTGTATCGTGTTGCTAATATCGGCGAATTCCATTTGGCCTCTGTTGGCGAAGAACCTGCTGGGGAGCTTTATTTCCGGGAATTTATCAATGAGCGCAAGATCTTTGTCTGTGAGGTCGCGGTTGGCCATTTTCCGTTGCAGCTCGTCGTTGAGGATGAAGTTGATATAGTCAATGTCATTGAGTCGCTTGGGGATCCCGTTGGAGATGAAGAGATCTTTGCGGCCGTCGTTGTCAAAATCGATCCAGAGTGGGGACCAGGACCAATCGGTTGCGGCGATACCTGAGTAGAGGCCTATCTCGCTGAATTGTCCGTTCCGGCGGTTGTATTGAAGATTGTTGCGGGTGTACTGGTAGCTATATCCGTAGCTTATCTTCTCATAAAAATTATCCCAGTTGTCTTCGCCCAGGGATCGTTTCAGGACATAGGGGTCGTAGGGAAGCATGTCCATGGAAATGATCTCGGGATAGCCGTCGTTGCTGACGTCGGCGATATCCACGCCCATGGAATATTGGCTGGTGTGCATGAGGCGGCTGACCGATTCGTCCCTGAAAGTGCCGTCGTGGCGGTTGATATAGAGGTAATCGTTCTCATGAAAGTCATTGCCCACATAGATATCGGGAAAGCCGTCAAGATCGATATCGGCGATGTCGAGGCCGAGGCCATAGCCAATGACGGAGCAATTGATGCCGGCTTTTTTTGTCACATCGGCGAAGTGGCCATTGCCTTCATTGCGGAAGAGATGGTCGCCGGAGAAAGGCGTGGCCAGGGCGAGTTTCTCTTTCCTGATACCGAAAGTGCCGTTCTGATGTATGGAATGGTTCATCAGGTACATGTCGAGATAGCCATCGCCGTCATAATCGAAAAAAGCTGCTTGGGTGCTAAAGCCGGAGAAGTCCAGGCCGTATTGGGCGGCTTCGTCTTTGTACCGGGGAATGCCGTCTTTGCCGATACCCTGACAGATGAGCAGTTGGTTGTGGCTGGCAGGCAGGCCTTCGAGCCGGCCCACACGGCAGATGTAAATGTCGAGCAGGCCGTCGTTATTGATGTCGACCACGGAGACGCCGGTGGACCAGCCCCGGTCTTCGGGGATGAAAGCGCTGTCGGTCACATCGCGGAAATGAAGGCTTCCCGTATTAAGATAGAGCCTGTTCTTTTCCTGGTTGGAGGTGAAGAAGAGATCGATAAGTCCGTCGTTATTGAAATCACCGGCGCCGATGCCGCCGCCGTTGTAGAAATACATGTAGTCGAAAACGTTGAATCCTGGGGTGGGGTGGAGGGTGTTGCTGAAGTCAAGACCGGTGTTGGTGTGGCTGAGGGCTTTAAATGGCGGTGGGGTTGTTGGATCCGGCGCGGAGGAAGAACGGCAGCCCAGGAAGATTTGGGCCGAGATCAGGGCGATGACTATGGAGCTGCGGATTATTTTCATGGCAACCGGTAGAGTTGTGGTATTTCGTCGTTTTGTAAGAAAAGTAAATATACATGGTCTTTTCCTTTTACCAGAGCGATGTCCTTTAGTTGTCCGGTGAGGGAGAGACCTGCTTTTTGGGGGCCGGGATCGGACAAATGACCTTTGCCGTCATTGAGCAGCAGTTGACCGGGGCTGGCGTCCAGGCGGCCGAACTGCGGGAGGAATCCAAATTCATTGCCGCCGAGGACAAGATCAGGGCTGCCATTGCGATCGATATCGAAAGGTATTATGGCATTGACCGAAGAGAATTGGCTGGACGGGGGGAGGGGATGGATCTCGAAATGGCCATTGCCCCGATTGAGCGCGATGATGGACGTGGGGAAATCAAGGATGCGGACGTTGGCGCTATCGAGGGAGGTGGCGGGGATGAGCTGCTGGATGGATCTGCCGGCGTAGTCGGCGTATTGCAAGTTTTGTTTTTTGAGGCTGGGCAGTTGGCTCTCCATATCCTTTTTGAGGAAGACAGGCATATCCCTGCCGTTGAGAGTCCGGGTCAGGACCTTGTCAATAATACCGTTGCCATCGAAGTCTGCGATGAACAATTTTACGGGATGGGTCTTGTCAGGCCGGAGATAGAAATTCTCACCGAGATTGCCGAGGATAAGATCGGTCCGGCCGTCGTGGTCCAGGTCGGTTGTGGCAATACAGTTCCACAAACCCGAAAGGTCTTGGAGGTTGGTGGTCACCTCTTCGAAGTGCTTGTTATGCCAGGAGAATATGCGGGGAGCCAGCCAGTCGCCGACGATGATCAGTTCTTTCGCCGAGTCGCCGGTGATATCGGCCCATGCGGCCCCGGTGACCATGCCGATGCCGGCGATGTCGGGGTTCACGGTCGCGGCGATGTCGGTGAAATGTCCTTTACTATTATTGATGAACAGGTAGGAGCGTGGGGTTGCGCCATATTCCCGGGAGATGCAAAGGCCGCCGATGAACAGATCCGGGTTACCATCGTGGTTGATATCGGCCGTGATTGCGATGGAAGTGTTGGAATTGTTTGCGTTGGCCGGGAAGGCGTCGGGGTCGAGGTGGAAATTGCCTTTTCCATCATTGAGGAACAGACGAAACTGTAATTGGCGGCTGAAGGGAGGGGCGATGTTACCGCCGGGACCCAGGAAGAGGTCGGGTTTGCCGTCGCCGTTGGCGTCGAAGAAGAGCACGGCACCGTCCTCGAAATCTGCGAAGGGGGCGAAGGCGGGTTCGGCTTTTTTGACGAAGCGGCCGCCGGGTTGTTGGAGATAGACCTGGCCCGGATGGGTAGTTGTGCCGGCGATATAAAGGTCGTCGAGGCCATCGCCATCGATATCGGCGACGGCTGCTTTTGGTCCCTGGCGGGAAAGCATTTCCGGAAGATTGTGCTCGGTGTAGAAATCGATATAGTCGTCTTCCTGGTGGCGATCGAAGTTGGCGGCCACCGGGGTCAGGAGGGGTGTTACCGGGGCCGGTGGGTTGGGGGTATCCGGAATCCTGGCCGGAGGCTGTTTGAGGGTGAGAGTTTGATCGACTTTCGGGGTATCGATGACGGTTGTCGCCCCATTTGGCCATTTGATGACGAGTGAATCGATGCGGGAGGCCGTTCCCAGACCGATGATCTGCCGATAGTCCACGGAGGACTGGAAGCCGCGTGCCGGAATGAGCTCACGATAGAAAACATCCCGGCCGCGATAGGCTTTAATGGAGCTGCCGATGGCAAACCGGTTCTTATCGTCCGCAGCGAGGCTGACGGCCAAATAGTGGTTGTGATCTTGTTCGCGGCTGTTGTTGCGGTAGATGGAAACGGGCTGGTTGACGTTGTTGACGACAAGGTCGAGGTCGCCGTCGTTGTCCAGGTCGCCGTATGCCGCCCCGTTGGCGAAGGCAGGCTGGGAAAGTCCCCAGGACCCGGCCATGTCGGTGAAGTGAAGGTGGCCGTCGTTATGGAAGACTTTATTCTGCAGGGGATGGGATGGTATCTTATCGAGGAGTGCATGGAGATCGACCTTTTTACCGGTGGTTTGCATTTCCCGGGCCATATTGTTGGCGAAGAAGTCCAGGAAGTCCTGGTTGATCAGATCTTGCGCGATGCCGTTGCTGACATAGATATCGTTATACCCGTCGTTGTCCATGTCGAAGATGAGTCCGCCCCAGCTCCAGTCGGTGGCATTGACACCGCTGTAACAGGCGATGTCCTGGAATTGGCCGATGCCGTTGTTGAGCTGAAGGGTGTTCTGGAAGAACTGTTGATAGAATCCGGCCTTTTGCTTCAGGCGATAGACATCTTCATTCTCGAATGAGAATGCCGTTTTCAGCCGGTAGTCATCGTCGGGCAGCATGTCGGTGGTAAAGATATCGGGGTAGCCGTCGTTATTGATGTCGGCCATATCGGCGCCCATGGATGCGAGGCTGATGTGCCGGAGACGGGGTTCCAGTTCGTCGCGGAAGGTACCATTGCGCTGGTTGATGTAGAGATAATCCCGTTCGAAGAAGTCGTTTGAGACATAGATATCCGGATAGCCATCGCCATTGATGTCGCCGACGGTAACGCCGAGACCGAGGCTGATGGCGCTGCCATGGATGCCGGCTTCGCGGGTGACCTCGGTGAAGTGGCCATTGTCGTTGCGGAAGAGGTGGTCCCCACCGCCGGTGACATTTTGTGGAAGGGTGGTCATTTGCCGTTGGTTGACATAGTCGAGCGTATTGACCATGGGGCTGTTGTTGATGAGGAAGCAGTCAAGGTCACCATCGCCGTCATAGTCGAAGAAGGACGCCTGGGTGGTATAGCCGGAGTCGGCGAGCCCGTATTTTTGCGCAGAGTCCCTGAAGCCCAGGTGATGATCGTTGATGAAGAGCTGATTTTGGCGGAGGGCGCCGTTCTCCATGTGGCCGGCATTACAGACGTAGATATCGAGCCAGCCGTCGCCGTTGACGTCGGCCATTACGACGCCGGTGCTCCATTGTCGTTTACCCGGGTTGAAGCCGGCCATTTCCGAGATGTCGCGGAAATGCCAGTTGCCTTCGTTGAGGTAGAGCTTATTGGCGCCCATGTTCGAGGTGAGGAATATATCGGGCAGTCCGTCGTTGTTGATATCGCCGATGGCAACGCCGCCTCCGTTATAGAAATTGCGATAGTTGAGGATATTTGCCGAGTCGGTATTTACGACCTTATTGACGAAATGGATGCCGGTGTTTTGCATCTGTTGGAACAGGGGTGGGGGCTCCTTTGGGTTATTACGGCAGGAGGCGAACAGGGCCATGAGTCCAAGGACGATAAGTTTGGGGTTATTCATGGGTGCGGTAGAGGATGGGGACTTCGTCGTTTTGAAGGATGAGGAGGTCCTTTGTTGTCCGGGAAGAAATACTCTGGATGTCGCGGATCTGGCCATTCAATTGGAGGCCTGAGCGGCTGGGTGGCAGCCAGCTGAAGTGGCCTTTCCCGTCGCCGAGGAGGACATGACCCTTGCTTGCGTCGAGGCGGCCGAACTGGGGCAGGAAACCGAATTCGTTACCGCCCATTACGAGGTCCGGATGACCATCGCCGTTGACGTCCACGTATCGGATGGCGTTGACCGAGGACAGCTGGACCATGGCGGGGAGGGGCTGGATGGAATACCGGCCATTCCCGAGGTTGTAGGCGATGACGGAGGAGCAATAGTTGAAGGGCAGGACCGTGCAACTGTCGAGTATTCCTGGGGGAAGCAGGTCGTGGATCGTCTTACCGGCGTATTGTTCGTGTTTCAGGTTTTCTTTTTTTAGCATGGGGAGCTGCCGTTCCATCTCGTGTTTGAGGAATACGGGCATGTCCCTGCCGTCGACCCGGCGGGTGAGGATCTTGTCGGGGATGCCGTTCTTGTCGAAGTCGCCGATCCAGAGCTTTACGGGATGGGCGGAATCGGGGTGGAGATAGAAGTTGTCGCCGATGTTGCCGAGGATGAGATCGGGCAGGCCGTCGCCGTTGCAATCCTGGACGGCGAGGGATTCCCACCAGCCGTAGAGGTTATCGAGCGTGGTCTTTTTTTCGGCGAAGTGATCCTTGTCCCAGGAGTAGATATGCGGGGCCAGCCATTCCCCGGTGATGGTTAGCTCGGGTGACCGGTTCGGGAGGGCGGTCCAGGCTGCGGCGGTGATCATGCCGAGGCCGGCGATGTCGGGATTTTTGGCGGGTGCGATGTCCTGGAAGTGACCTTTCCCGTCGTTGATGAAGATGCGGCTTGCCGGTGTCGAACCATATTCGCGGGGGATACTGCGGCCGCCGACGAAGAGATCGGGGAAGCCGTCGCCGTTGAAGTCTGCCACCACGGCTACGCTGGTGTTGCAGCCATTGGTGACGGTCGGGAAGGCGTTTGCGTCGAGGGTAAAATTGCCTTTGCCGTCATTTTTGAATAACCGGAATTGCATTTCGCGGGTGTAGGGTTGGGAGGCGTTGCCGGCGGGGCCGAGGAAAAGATCGGGGTGGCCGTCTTTGTCGGCGTCGATGAGTGCGACGGCGCCGTCCTCGAAATCTGCGAACGGGGCGAAGGCGGGTTCGGCTTTTTTGACGAAGCGGCCGTCGGGTTGGTGGAGATAGACCTGGCCCGGGTGGCCTTTTGCGCCGCCGATATAGCAGTCTTCGAGACCGTCGCCGTTGAGGTCGCCGACTGCGGCTTTTGGCCCTTCGCGGGATAACATTTTGGGGAGGTTGAGCTCGTAGTAGAAATCGGTGTTCTCGTCTTCGATGTGCTTATCGAAAGGGCTTGCTATTTGACGGAGGAGGAGGCTTGCGCTGTCTACCGGTTGGGATTTTCCCGTGTGTTCCGTTGTGTTTGTTTGGGTGAGAGCATAGTTGCTGTCGGCCTGAGGATGGATGAGGCGCGTGAGGGCCTGGTCGGGCCAGGTGATGATGGCCGAGTCGATGCGGGTCTGCTGGCCGAGACCCATTTCGACGCGGTAGTCAACGGAGGACTGGAAGCCCCGGCTGGGGACCAGCTCGCGGTAGCATATGCCTTCGGGGGTATAAACGCTGACCTTTGTGCCGATGGCGAAGAGATTCTTGTCTTTGCCTCTCAGCGAGAATGAGATATAGTGGTTGTGATTTATTTCGCGGGAGTTGTTTCGATAGACGAAGGCGGGGCCGTTCTCGTTGTTGATGACCAGGTCGAGGTCGCCGTCGTTGTCGAGGTCGGCGTAGGCGGCGCCGTTGGCGAAAGAGGGCTGGGTGAAGCCCCATTCGGCGGAGGCGTCTTGGAAGCGGAGGTTACCCTGGTTGGAGTACGCTTTATGGCGCATGGGATTGACGGGGATCTTTTTGAGGATCTCGTCGATCTCCTCTTTTTTGCCGGTGAGGACCATTTTCTGGATGACCTCATTGGCGAAAAAATCCATGAAGTCGAGGTTGGTGACGTCCTTATTGACCCCGTTGCAGACGAAGATATCGTTGTTGCCGTCGTTGTCCATGTCGAAGATGAGGGCACCCCAGCTCCAGTCGGAGGCCGATACGCCGCTGTAGTTGGCGATGTCGACGAAGTGGCCGCTGCCGTCGTTTAGCTGGAGGCAGTTCTTCATGTATTGGTGATAGAAGCCGGCTTTCAGCTTGGCGTTGTAGAGGTCGATGTTGTCGAAGGCGCCGAGGGTTTTGAGGCGGTTGTCGTCGTCGGGGAGCATGTCGGTGGTGAAGATCTCGGGATGGCCGTCGTTGTTGATGTCGGCGAGGTCGGCGCCCATGGAGCTGAAGCTGGTATGGCCGATGCGGTCTTCGAGCTCGTCACGGAACTTGCCGTTGCCCTGGTTGATGTAGAGGTAATCCCTTTCGTAGGAGTCGTTGGAAACGAAGACATCGGGTAAGCCGTCGCCGTTGACATCGCCGACGGAGACGCCGAGGCCGAAGCTGATGAGGCTGCCGTGGATGCCCGACTCGCGGGTGACCTCGGTGAAGTGGCCGTTGTCATTGCGAAAGAGATGGTCGCCGCCGCCTTTGAGGAAGGGGGCTACGGGCCATTGGGCGTCGGGGAGGTCGCGGCGGTTGGCGTTGTTGAGCGTATTGACGGGGATGGGGCTGTTGTTGATCATGAAGCAGTCGAGGTCGCCATCGCCGTCGTAGTCGAAGAAGGAGACCTGGGTGGTATAGGCGGAGATATCGAGGCCGTATTGGGCGGCGGAGTCGGTGAAGGTGTTGTTGTGGTTGTTGATGTAGAGCCGGTTCTTCCGGAGGCCGTCCTTCATGTGGCCGGAGTTGCAGATATAGATATCGAGCCAGCCGTCGCCGTTGACGTCGGCCATGACGGCGCCGGTGCTCCACATGCTGTCCTGGCGGAGGCCGGCTTTTGCGGAGATATCCTCGAAATGGAATCCGCCTTTGTTGAGATAGAGCTTGTTCTCGCCCATATTGGAGGTGAAGAGGATATCGGGGAGGCCGTCGTTGTTGATATCGCCGATGGCAACGCCGCCGCCATTGTAGAAGTTGCGGAAGAGGAAGCTGTTGGCGAGCTTGCCGTCGACGACCTTGTTATTGAAATCGATGCCGGTGTTGTCGAGGAGGGTAAAGAGTTGGCCGGGCTGCTGGTCACGATGGCAGGAGCAAAGGAAGGTGAAGAGGAGGAGGGAAACAATGAATTTGCGGGTGTTCATAAAAATGGCCGAAGGCCATCGGGGATGGCCTTCGGCGAATTTATCGATTCTATTGAAATCTTTACTGTTAATATCCGGGGTTTTGTTTCAGGTTCGGGTTGACCGCGAGGGCCTGGCTCGGAACGGGGAACAACAGGTACTTGGGATCGTCGGTTGGTTTGTACTGCCAGATATTGTTGAAGACCCCGAAACGGATCATGTCGGTCCTTCTATGCGATTCCCAGTAGAATTCGCGGCCGAGCTCGGCGAGGAAGGTCGTCGGGTCTTCGGAATTTGCGGGGTTTACGAGGGGCATCGATACAACCGGCGAAGCGCCGCGTTTCGTCCGCAGGTCGTTGATCAGGAGCAGTGCGCCTGGAACGTCGGGGGTGGCGGCGCGCATCTTCGCTTCGGCCACCATGAGGGCGACCTCGGGATAGCGGATCAGCATCAGCCAGTTGCCGGGATTGGAAGAATAGTATTTGCCGCTCGGATCGGAGAAGTCGGGGACATATTTTGCTACGCGGATACCAGTGACCTCGAGGTTGCTGCCCTGTTCGATCTGTGTGGAAGCGATATTCGGATCGAAAGCGAGGGGATTCCCTTTTCTGTCCTTGAGGGCGACGCCGTTCTGGTCATATTGCTGACCGACAAGGAAGCCTGGGCGGATACCGGAAGCAGCTGTGACTGTCTTATCGGAAGTAACCCTGCGGCCGATGCGGCTGTCCAGCAAGGTATCTTTCAGGGAGTAGTCGGTTGTTCCGCCTACGGAGAAGGCATTGTAGAAGTCGCTGATGGTAGAGAAGCCGTTCCAGCCGGCGTTCGGCGCCTGGCCATCATATTCATTGTAATGGAAGGTCATCATCCAGCGGGCCTGCAGGCCGGGGTTGTTGGACGCCAGGCCGGAGGACGAGGGGAAGGCGAACATACCCTCGGTCGAACTGCCGTTGTTGACGTTGAAGTTGCCGAAGTAATTGGTCATATAGCTGTAGTTGCCGCCGCTGATGATCGACTGGCCGATGGTGATCACCTGCTGCATGTCGGCATCGGCGAAGGTTGGCGACTTGCGATTCAGGAAGGCGCCCCTGTTGAGATAGCAGCGCATCAGCATTACATTGCAGGCATCCTGGTTGGCCACGGTCATGTTGGGGCCGGCAGGGAGATCAGGCAGCGCGGCGGTGAATTCGCTGATGATTAAGTTGATCGCGCTGTCACCGAAATACACCTTCGGGGGATTGAGCAGATTGTCCCCCGGGTTGCGGAGTGGGAATTGGTTGTACAGATCTAACAGATAGTACAGGGCGAAGGCACGCAAGAAGCGGGCTTCCGCGATTTGCTGTTTATTAGGCTGAAATTGGAACACGTTGGTGGCGTCGAAGTTCATTTTATTGAGCAGGTTGTATACCTGCAGTACCTGGTCGTGATCGGCGTTCCAGGTGTGGTTATGAACGACACGCCAGACTCCGTTGTCGTCCCAGTCACCGCCGCGGGTGGGGACCAGCGATTCGTCTGAACTGTTCTCCTCCAGCGAAAAGACGCGGTCCTGGTTGACAAAGGGGGCGGGGATATCGTTATACGCGTTTTGCAGCGCGAGAGAAGCAGGGAAGAGCTTCGAAGCTGCATCGAGGGTTACCGTTTCCCGGTAGCCTTCTTTGAGTTTGGTACAACCGCCAATCGCCATTGCTGCCAGGATGACGGCGGTTAGCGTTTTATATTTGAACGTTGTCATATATATAGTTATTTAAGTATAGTTTAGAGTGAAAAATTTAAGCCGACCACGACGCTCCGCGGCGTGGGATACGGAACGTATTCGATGGAGATGGAAGGATATCCGTTTTGGTTCTTATCGATGTTGACCTCCGGGTCGAAGCCGGTGAATTTAGTGATGACAAACAGGTTGGAGCCGGATACAAAGAGGTTGGCGTTCTTGATGTATTGACCGATGTTGCCGATGGCGTAGGTCAGGTTGGCGCTGCGCAGTTTGAAGAAATTGCCGCTTTCCAGGAACCGGGAGTTGGCTGCAACGGGGCTGCCGGTACCTTCGCCGGAATTTACGGCTTTCTTATCTACATTACGACCGTTGGGCAGGCCGGCGAGGTTGGTTACCGAGATCGCGGTGTTGTTCAGGATGAGGAAGCCACCGGATCCACCGCCGCTGACGCTAAGGGTAGCTTTCTTGTAACGGACGGTCGTTCCGCCACCATACAGCCATTTCGGATTGGGATCGCCTGCGAAGCTGGGATTGTCTGCATAGGTCTGGTTGCCTTTCTGATCGAAGCCGGTGAACTTTTTCAGGTAGAACTCGTCCACGGGCTGGTTATTCGTGATGATCTGGCCCAGCGTACCCGAAACCCCCTGGCCGTTGACCTGGCCGGTATAGATGCTAAGACCTGGCGTGAAATCGGTGATCTTATTCTTATTGTAGGCCATGTTGTAGGTGACGCTCCAATCGAAGTCCTTGGTCTGGACGATGGCTGCGCCGAGGCTCAACTCAGCCCCGTTGTTCTTAAGATGACCGGGCAGGTTGATCCAATAGGTGCCGCTTGGGCCAGGCTGGATAACGATGTTCTGGAAGAGGATATGGGTTGTGTTCTTGTTGTAGTAGTCGACGGAACCGTAGATCCTGTTGTTCAGGAAGCCGAAGTCGAGGCCGAAATCAATTTGGGTTGTTTGTTCCCATTTCAGATTTGGGTTGGCGACGTTCGACTGG
>Ga0105239_10000168_pt1 | contig 94279 bp, 78 predicted proteins | sample KBSC44metaG_FD_92761 | JGI IMG/M metagenome (GOLD analysis project Ga0105239, IMG submission 92761) | Corn rhizosphere microbial communities from Kellogg Biological Station, Michigan, USA - KBS C4-4 metaG | ecosystem: Host-associated > Plants > Roots > Rhizosphere > Soil | place: Michigan, USA... | reverse complement strand
GCCAACAGGAACAACAGTGTTTTATTTCCCCGATGGTGTTATGGCGGCAGGTGATATAAGAGGAGGGGCCACCGGTACGCTAAATTCTTCAGTTGTGTCGACAAGCTACGAAAGGAAGATGATTAATGCCGTTGTGTTTTCAGGTGGATCATGGTTTGGTTTATCCGCTGCCACGGGAGTAGCTAATGAAATAAAAAACATTAAGGCAAAAGAGGGGAATGTTGACCATGTTCCGGGTGTGCTTGGTGCTATCATTTATGATGTTGGCGACCGGAGGTTTAGCGGGTGACGCCTGATGATCAACTCGGAAACACGGCATTAAATGCCGCGAAAGAGAACTGGTTTCCTCTTGGGGCTAAAGGCGCCGGGCGATTTGCTATGCAGGGAGGCTATTATTTTAATATTCCAAGAGATAAAGGGGTTGATAGTTATGATTTATGGCCACATTCAGGACAAGGTGGAGCATTTGCAACTATTGGTAAAACTAAAATTGCCGTTTTCACCGTTGTTAACGCACTGGGCGCGATCGTTGACCGGAATGGAAAGGTAGTCAGATGTCATCGTAACTCAACTGACGAGAATTGCCCCTTCATCGAGGAGTTGATCAGAATATCCAAAATTGGCAAACAATTAAATTCAACAGCTAAAGACGGCCCAACAGAAAACACTACGTTGACGCTGGTCGTGACAAATCAAAAAATGCCTTTCTGGGCTCTGCAAAGAATGGCGACACAGGTTCACACTTCGATGGGACGCGGCATCCAACCTTTTTCAACTCAATTCGATGGTGATGTGCTTTATGCTGTAACAACAGGTGAAATTGACAATTCAGATTTGTCGCCTATTGATTTATCTGTTGCCGCCTCCGAATTAGCCTGGGATGCCATCCTCAGTAGTGTGCCTCAGTTGCCAGCACCTCCGAAGGACACTCAATCGGCGGTTATACACGAATTATTCAAGTCATATGTGGGTGTTTACAATTTCTATGGCGGTGGTCAACTTACCATTTCAGAGAATAACAATGGGCTAACGGCAAAATTTAAAGGCAATGGACGTATATATTTTGATGAAAATAAAGAGTACCGTTTGAAGCCTGCCATCGATGGGTTATTTATTATTGATGCGCCATCCAAAGATGTAATACGATTTAATCAATTAAAGGGAAGTTCTGTTGCAACAAGCATGACCATCAATCCGGGTCCATGGCATATTGAGGCAAAACGGAATTAAATTTGAACTGGTAGAAATTTCAACCTGACCTCACTCCGGCGACAATGGTAGCTTAGTAGAAAACAAATTACGCAATCAACTATGGTACAATGATTTGAGAACATTCCTGATGTTTGCTTTTGGCTGCGACCAAAAAGCAAAACCCGCAGCTGTCGCTGCGGGCTTCTTGTTCGTCGGGACGACTGGATTCGAACCAGCGACCCCTTGCACCCCATGCAAGTGCGCTACCGGGCTGCGCTACGTCCCGAGATTTCCAAAAGCGGGAATACCCGCGTCAAATCCGTTTCCGGTGGGGTGCAAAGGTAAGGGAAAAAGGCTCTAAACCAGGAATTTTTGCTTTAACTTTTTTTTGGCGAACCCTTTGCAAATAATTGGCTTAAAAATTGCGTTACCAGTGACAACTTCAAATCTGATTTTAACGTAAAAAACTCTACCAGGGACTTCTCCCGATCTAATCGTTAAACCTTCTCTCTCCCTTTCTTCCTTTATCGTAGCACCTCGAATCCACCTACCCTGCGTTAAGCCATCGAATCACCTTTTTGCAACAAATTCTAAACTAGAATGAAGAAGATCCTTCTCGTGGGGATGCTATTACCACTAATGACCCAAGCCCAATGGAATGTAAACCTGTACGGAGGTTTCTCCAACTATTTCGGCGATCTGCAGGAACGCCCATTCACTACACAACAAGCGGGCGGCTCCTTCGGCGCCGGACTCCAATATGATCTGACCGGTCATTTTTCCGTTCTTTCCAATCTTACTTACGGCAGGATTTCCGCAGCCGACGGTTATGCGACGAAAGCCGATCATCGGGCACGAAACCTCAATTTCGAAACGGTCATCGGCGAATGGAACCTGCTGGCCGAGTACAATCTTTTCGATCCGCGGCAGCACAAGCTGACACCCTATGTCTTCGCCGGCGTCGCGGTCTTTCACTTCAATCCTTACTCTTACGACTCGACGGGCCGCAAGGTCTATCTCCGCCCGCTCAGCACGGAAGGGGAGGGGCTGGCGCAAGATCCCGACCGGAAGCCGTATGCCCTAACACAGTTCGCCATTCCCTTCGGCGGCGGCATCAAATTTCGGATATCCGACAGGGTGACCCTCGCCTATGAGATCGGGCTTCGCAAGCTCTTTACCGACTACCTCGACGACGTCAGCAGCCGCTATGTCAGCGAGGACACCCTGCTGGCCGCCAAGGGGCCCGAAGCGGTCCAAATGGCGTACCGGGGCAACCAGATCAAGGGGGGCGCCGGGTATCCCCCGGACGGCACGGTCCGCGGCAATCCCAAACACAAAGACTGGTACTATATGTCCGGCCTGCGGGTGACGATCGCGCTGAATTCCCGGCGGATCTCCGAGTTCCGCCGGCGCAGCGGCGTGCTGGACTGTCCGAAGAAAGTGTATTAGGGTGTTTTGTTTTACTTTTGCTGTATGGCATACAGAAACCAGCAGGAGTTCATTCAGGCATTGGAAAAAGCAGGGGAATTGGTGCGTATCCGGAGCTTTGTCGACCCGAAGCTCGAGATCGCCGAGATCACGGACCGGATCAGCAAAAGCGGCAACGGAGGAAAGGCTCTCTTATTCGAGAATACCGGCACGGAATTCCCGGTGCTGATGAACGCCTACGGAAGCGAGAAACGGATGTGCATGGCCCTGGGGGTCCAGCACCTGAACGATGTCACCCGCGAGATCGAGAACCTCTTCAAACTGCTTTCCGCCCCCAAGGAGGGCCTGCTCGACAAACTAAAGCTTCTTCCCAAGCTCGGACAGTTCGCAAGCTGGATGCCGGCGGTCAAAAGCGGCCGGGGCGAATGCCAGGAGGTGGTGATGGCCAACCCGGATATCGGCAAGCTGCCGGTAATTACGTGTTGGCCGAAGGATGGAGGCCCCTTCATCACTCTTCCCATCATCCATACCAAGGACCCAAACACCATGTCTCGCAATGTAGGGATGTACCGGATGCAGATCTTCGGACCCACACTGACGGGAATGCACTGGCATAAACATAAGGTCAGCGCGCGGCATTTTGCCGAATACAAGAAGACTGGGCAGAAGATGCCTGTCGCCGTAGCCCTCGGCGGCGACCCCGCATATGCCTATAGTGCGACCGCGCCTTTGCCGGAGAACGTCGACGAATACATGCTGGCGGGCTTCCTCCGCAAGAAAAAGGTCGAACTGGTCAAATGTCTCACCCAACCCGAAATAGAAGTACCCGCCGACGCCGACTTCGTCATCGAAGGCTTTGTCGACCCCACCGAAGAGCCGATCTGGGAAGGCCCCTTTGGCGACCATACGGGGTATTATTCGCTGCCCGACTGGTATCCCCGGTTCCACATCACCGCCATCACCCATAAGAAGGATCCCGTCTATCCCGCGACGATCGTGGGCATTCCCCCACAGGAAGATGCCTGGCTGGGCAAGGCGACGGAACGCATCTTTCTCGCCCCGATCAAAATGACGCTGGTCCCCGAGATCGTGGACATGGATATGCCCGTCGAAGGGGTGTTCCATAACCTGGTGATCGCCCAGATAAAAAAAGAATATGCCGGTCAGGGCCAGAAGGTGATGAATGCGATGTGGGGAGCGGGCCAGATGATGTTCAACAAGATCCTGGTCATCGCCGACGAGCATACCGTCATTACCGACTACAAAAAACTGGCGGTAGATGTCTTCCGCAACCTGAACCCCGCCACGGACGTCAGCTTCTCGCAGGGGCCGATGGATGTGCTGGATCACAGCTGCAGCAAGCTGGGGTTTGGCGGGAAGATGTGTATCGACGGCACGACCAAATCGGAAGAGGAGACGGATGACGGATATCAGGTGGCCTCGGAAGCCTGGAAAGGATTGACGGCAGAGGAGCTGACCGCCCGTTGGCCGGAGATCGCCGGGGTCAATACCGCGCTGATCCAACAGGGCATCCCCTGCCTGGTGCTGGCCGTCCGCAAGGATCGGCCGGGGCATATCCGCGAGCTGCACACCGCGCTTTGCGGGTTGGACAGGCTCGAAGGGATGAAAATGATCCTGTATGTCGAGCACACGGTCGATGCGACCGATCTGCCGGTGGCGCTGTGGCGATTCTGCAATAACCTCGACCCCAGGCGGGATCAAATCCTGTCTGAACGGCCTGTCAGCGCCGAATCGGACGCCGGCCAATCGCCTTCACCCAATCGGTCCCGAAAAAAATTTGCCTGCCTGGGCCTCGACGGCACACGCAAGACAAAGGAATTGGATAACTTTCAGCGCGACTGGCCCAATATCATCGTTGCCGACGACGCGACGATCCGGGCCGTGGACGCCAAATGGAGGGATTTGGGGCTCGGAGGCTTTATTCCGTCCCCTTCGCTCAAATTCAAGGATCAGGTATACGGCGAGGAGGCCGTGGTTTCATGAGAAAGAATACACGATGGTTTGCCCGGGCCGCAGGGTGGCGGGCGGGACTACTTGCGGCGGGGATGCTGACTGCGTCACTTGCCTTTTCCCAGACGGCCCATACGCTGCTGTGGCGGATATCGGGCAAGAGGATCACCCACCCGTCCTACCTTTTCGGGACGATGCATGTCCTTTGCGCCAAGGACGCCGCGCTGAGCGACAGCCTCAAGGCGGCCATTGCCCACTGCGACGAGATCTATTTCGAGATCAACCTGAGCGATATGGCCGGGATGCTCAATTCGATGAAGTACATGCGAATGAACGACAGCAAGAAACTATCCGATCTGCTGAAGCCAGACGAGTACGCCCGGGTGAAGGACTATTTCGCCAAGCATGCCTCGATGCTGCCTTTCAGCCTGCTCGAACGTTTCAAGCCAATGCTGATCAGCGGCCTTGTCGAGGAGCAGGCGCTGGACTGCGAGACCACGGATGGAATGGAGCTGATGATCATGAAGGAGGCCAAACGCAACAAACCGGTGAACGGGCTGGAGACGGCCGAGTTCCAGGCCGGACTGTTCGACAGCATTCCCTACGAGACCCAGGCGAAAGAGCTGATCAACTATATCGACAGCAGCGATCAGAACAAACAGATGACGCGGCAGCTGGTGGACCTGTATAACCGGCAGGACCTGGATGGCATCGACGAGTTGAGCCGGAAAGAAGATGGGGGGATGTCGGGTTATATGGACCTGCTGCTCTACGCGCGGAACCGCAAGTGGGCGAAGAATCTCGACAGTCTGCTGGGGAAGAGATCTTTGCTGATCGCCGTGGGAGCGGCGCATTTACCGGGGAAAGGCGGGGTCATCGATCTGCTCCGAAAGGAGGGCTACACCGTCGAACCGGTGAAAAATGTAGCTCCGAACGGACAGCAGGAAACCGTCCGTTCGGAACGATGAAGTTATCTTAAATACGCTCGAATGCGCTGAAGAAGAAATTCCCTTCGATGGCCGCGTTCTCGTCGCTGTCGCTGCCATGGACGGCGTTCTCCCCAACGGAAGCCGCAAACAGCTTGCGGATGGTGCCTTCGTCCGCCTTGGCGGGATCGGTGGCGCCGATGAGCTTGCGAAAATCGGCAACGGCATTGTCCTTCTCGAGGATAGCCGCGATGATGGGTCCGCTGCTCATGAAGTCGACCAGCTCGCCGTAGAACGGGCGTTCTTTGTGGACGGCATAGAATTCGCCGGCCTTCTCTTTGGAAAGACGGGTCAGTTTCAGGGCTACGATACGAAAACCACTTTTAAGGATCTTATCAATGATGGCGCCGGAATGCCCCTTTCCGAAGGCGTCCGGCTTGATCATGGTGAAAGTTCGATTGCTCATATATTCCTTTCTTTTGGGTGGCAAATGTAGGTTATTTTGGCATTTGACGGAGAATTCTGCACCTTTGCAAGCCTTTGACCCGCCAGCGGAGGGCTAATTACATGAAACCCATTGCCGAAATATATCCGTTATTAGAGAAGCCCCGCCGGGTGGTGATCATTATGCATCAGAAGCCCGACGCCGATGCGATGGGTAGTTCCCTCGGGCTGTCGCTGTTCTTGCGCAAGCTGGGGCACCATACGACCGTCATTTCGCCGACCAACTGGGCCGAATGGCTCAAGTGGATGCCGGATTGCGCATCGGTCATTGACTACGAATACGCGACGGAAAAGGCCATTGCCGCATTGGACCAGGCGGAGTGGATCTTCTGCCTGGATTTCAATACGCTCACCCGCACCCGTCATATGGCGGCGCGGCTGCGGAAGTCGCCGGCCCAGAAGATACTGATCGACCACCATCAGCAGCCGGAGACGCCGGTGTTTGCCTACGGCGTCAGCAATACGGCAAAAAGCTCGACCAGTGAGATGGTATACGACGTGATCGTTGGATCCGGCCATGCCGGCGTCATCGATATCGATATCGCAGCCTGTCTTTATTCGGGGGTGATGACGGACACCGGCTCCTTCCGATTCCCCGGAGCTTCGGCGGACGTACACCGCATGGTGGCGGCCTTAAAGGATACAGGGTTGAACCATACGCAGATACACGAAAATCTTTTTGATAATTTTCTCGAGAACCGGCTCCGGTTCATCGGCTACGTCCTGACCAACCGGATGGAGATATTCTACGAACACAACGCGGCGCTGATCGCCGTACCCTGGAAGGATCTCGTCAAGTACGAGATCAAGACCGGCGATACGGAAGGGCTGGTGAACTACCCCCTGTCGATCCAGGGGATCAAACTGGCGGCGCTGATCATCGACCGGGACGAAGAAGTAAAATGCTCTTTCCGGAGCAAGGGAGATTTTGACGTGAACACCTTCGCGCGCACCTATTTCGAAGGAGGCGGGCATGTCAACGCCGCCGGGGGCCGGAGCACCGATACGCTGGAGGTGACGGTACAGCGGTTTGTAGCGGCCTTAAATGATAATTCTTCACAACTACAATAATAACAATACGAATGAAAATCACGTTTCCGAAATTCCTGGGGCTGGTGAGCCTGGTCCTGCTGGGGGCCGTAGCCTGCACGAATACCGAATTCAAGCGGACCAAAGCCGGCCTGCAGTATAAGATCTATTCCGATGGGAGAGGCGATCTGGCCAAAAAGGGCCAATTTCTGAAACTCCAGGTATTGCAGAAGCTGCGCGACTCCGTCCTGTACACGTCTTATGGTACGATGCCCGTCTATCTGCCTGTCGATACCCCGCACAACACCTACAATCCCTGGGAGATCTTCACCCAGCTGCGCAAGGGCGATAGCGCCGTTGCCGTGATCTCGGTCGATACGCTGATGCGGAAGATGAACGGGCAGCTGCCTCCGTTCTTAAAGAGAAAAGATAAGATCACCTTCTCCTTTAAGGTGATGGACGTCTTTGCCAGCGAAGACCTGCTGAACAAGGATCGCGAAGGCGAACTGGCCAAGCAGAAGGATCGCGAGACCAAGGAAGTCGAGAGCTACCTTGCCGCCAACCATATCCAGGCTCAGAAAACGGCCAAGGGCGTCTACTATGTCATCCAGAACCCCGGCGAAGGACAGCAGGTGGATTCCGGCAAGCAGGTGGCGGTCCGGTATACCGGCAAGTTGATGCCCTCGGGCAAGGTCTTCGAAAGCAACATGACGGGTCCGGCGGATGCCTATAAGCTGGTCATCGGCCAGGGCCAGGTGATCCCCGGATGGGATGACGGTCTGAAGCTGTTCAAGAAAGGTGGAAAGGGAACGCTCTACATCCCCGCCTACCTCGCCTATGATGCACAGCCCGGTCCCGGCCGCAAACCCTTCGAAAACCTGGTGTTCGACGTGCAGATCGAAGATGTGACGGATGCACCTCCACCCGCCGCCAATCCCGGGATGCCCGGTCTTCCGCAGGGCCGACCCGGTCAGGGGCAACCTGCTCAGCCGCAACCGCACAGATAAATGATCGATACGAGAAAGGGACCAAATGGTCCCTTTCTTATTTTTATTTTGAGCAGAGAAGGATCGCTTCTTTCGCCTCTTTCACATCGTGGACCCGGAGAATATCGGCCCCGTTGAGCAGGCCGATGGTATGCAGCACGGTGGTGCCATTCAACGCTTCTTCGGGCGTTACGCCGAGTGTTCGATAAATGCTGGATTTGCGGGAGACCCCCAGCAGGATGGGCTTTCCCGTGAGCCGGAACAGGGAGAGATGGCGCAGGAGCTGGAAATTGTGCGCCGCAGTCTTGGCGAAACCAAAGCCCGGGTCGAGGATGACATCATGGATACCCGCCAGACGACAGGCTTCGATCCGTTCGATAAAGAAGTCCAGAACCTCCCTTACCACATCCTCATAAATGGCTTCCCTGTTCATCGTCGCGGGTGTTCCTTTCATATGCATACAGATATAGGGCACGCGCAGGCGACCCACGGTGGGAAGCATCTCGCTGTCGAGGGTTCCCCCGCTGATATCGTTGACGATGGAAGCGCCCGCGGCTACCGCCTCCCGGGCCACACGGGCATACCAGGTGTCGACGGAAAGGAGCACCTCCGGCCAGCGGCGGTGCAACCCGGCAATGGCGTCTGCCACGCGGCGCAACTCTTCTTCTTCTCCCAGCAGCTCGGCCTGTGGCCGGGTACTTTGGCCGCCGATGTCGAGGATATCGACGCCTTCGCCGATCATCTTTTCCGCCTGTTGCAGCAGGTGCGTATCGTCGGTGGCCCGGCTGCCGGAATAGAAAGAGTCCGGAGTCCGGTTAATAATGCCCATGACAAGGGGACGGCCGGTGGTCATTAACTGACCTTTTGCATTTAAAGTGAGCATTTATTACTTATAATTGCATGAAATTATGAATTTAGCTGTGATGAGCGATACTTATAGGCAATATGATGCAGAGGCAAAAACATGCCGGAACATTTTTATCAGCAAGACAAAAGACTATGGCACCTCCTGGCGGGTGCTGCGAACGATATCCATCGCCGACCAGCTATACATCAAGGCAAAACGCATCCGGACCCTGCAGGAAACGGTCCTGACCAAAGTAGGGGAGGACAAGGCGGGGGAATTCCGGGCGATGGTGAATTACGGTATCATCGGGCTTATTCAATTATCGATCGGCCCGGATGCGGCCGAGGAGCTTTCGGTGGAGGAAGCGGGTAACCGGTATGACAGGCAGCTGGCGGTAGCGCGGGAGATCATGCTGGCCAAGAACCATGACTATGGCGAGGCCTGGCGCGAAATGAGCCAGGAGAGCTTCACCGATCTGATCCTGATGAAGATCCTGCGTATCCGGCAGATCATTGCCAACGAAGGCAAGACCCTGATCAGTGAAGGCATCGATTCCAATTTTATCGATATCATCAACTATTCCCTGTTTGCTCTCATCCTGATCGGAGAGGGGCAACACAGCGCCTAAACACATATGAAGATACTTATTGCCGCAGCCCGCACTCTCGTAGGCGTGCTGTTCATTTTTTCCGGGCTGGTAAAGGCCAACGACCCGCTTGGGTTGAGCTATAAGATGCAGGAATTCTTCGAGGTCTGGAATATCCACTGGCTGGATCATTTTACGCTAGGCTTCTCGATCGTCATGATCGTCTTCGAGATCGTGGCCGGGGTGGCGATCCTGCTGGGCTGGAGGATGCGGCTGTTCAGCTGGCTGCTCCTGCTGCTGATCATCTTCTTTACCTTTCTAACCGGCTACGCCTATCTATCGGGGAAAGTGCGGGAATGCGGCTGCTTCGGGGACTGTATCCCGCTGACCGCCGGCCAGTCCTTCACAAAGGACCTCGTGCTGCTGATCCTGGTCCTCTTCCTGTTTGCAGTACGGGACCGGATCAAACCGGTGTTGGCGCCCGTAGGGAGCGCGGCCGTTCTGATCCTGGCGACGATCCTTTCGGTCGCCTTTCAATGGCATGTGCTGGTGCATCTGCCGGTGGTGGACTGCCTCCCTTACCGGGCGCACAATAATATCCTCGAGAAGATGAAGCCCCCGCCCGGCGCGATCCCGGACAGCACGGTGATTACGATGGTATATGAAAAAGGGGGAAAGCGAATTGAGTTCGACGCCAGTAATTTCCCGGCGGATTTCAATGACTCCTACCATTTTGTAAAACGATATGACAAGCTGATCCGCAAAGGGAATGCCGAGGCCGCGATCAAGGACTTTGTGCTGCTGACTGGCGCGGGAACGGACACGACCCAGGCGGTGCTCGAGGCGAAGGGATACAAGCTGTTCCTTTTCCTAAAGGATATGGACTATGTGCCGCGTTCGAGAGAAGGGTTTGGGGTGCTGCTGACGATGGCAAGATCGAAGAACGTTCCGGTGTACCTGGTGACGGGTGACTATGACGAGCTGAGCGGCTGGACGCGCGGGATCGGGATCGACAGCGCGGTCACCCTGCTGAAATGCGATGCAACGGCCATCAAGACCGCCGCGCGGTCGCAGGACAAGCCCACGATCTACCTGCTCAAGAATGCGACGATCGTGAATAAGTGGAGCTATGCCGACTATGGCGCGGCCTTACCCGCCGTCGCCGAACTGCCCAATTCCTCCAATCCATGATACGCTATATCCTCCGCAAATCCTTTTACGGGCTGCTCGTGTTGTTGGGCGTAGTGGTCACCGTCTTCTTCCTATTCCAGGGATTTGGCGATCCGTCCCGGCTGGTGATGGGACAGCGGGCGGATGCGGCCACGCAGGAGAATATCCGCAAGGAGCTGTACCTCGATCAGCCGCGGTGGAAGCAGTTCTTCTTTTATCTCGATGATATCTCGCCGGTGGGTATCCATTCACGGGAGGAGATAAAGCAAAAAGGGCTCAGGGGGATCTTCGTCGGCGGAGAGAAAAGAATAGGCCTGAAATGGCCCTATCTGCGCCGGAGCTACCAGACCAAACGGGAGGTGGGGACCGTCCTGATGGAAGCGCTTCCGGGTACGCTGCTGCTGGCGCTGGCGGCGATGGTGCTGGCGACGGTGGGAGGCATCGGGCTGGGGGTACTGGCGGCGATCCGCAAGGGTACGGTCTGGGATACGTCTTCGATCTTTGTCAGCGTACTGGGCATCTCGGCGCCTTCCTTTTTCATGGGGATCGTCATCGCCTATCTTTTTGGCTTCGTCCTCAGTCAATATACGGGACTGCACATGACCGGCAGCCTCTTCGACACCGATCCCTTTGCGGGGCGTCAGCTGCAGCTGCGTAACCTGGTGCTGCCCGCGCTGACGCTGGGGATCCGGCCAATGGCCATCATCGCGCAGCTAACGCGGGGGTCGCTGCTGGACGTCCTGGACCAGGACTATATCCGTACCGCCTATGCAAAAGGGCTGAAACCGCGGGTGGTGGTCTGGAAGCATGCGCTGCGTAACGCCCTGAACCCGGTGATCACGGCAATAACGGGCTGGTTTGCCGAATTGCTGGCGGGAGCATTCTTTGTCGAGACGATCTTTGGCTGGAAGGGGATCGGGAAGGTAACGGTGGACGCGCTGGAGAAACTGGACTTTCCCGTAGTGATGGGGTCGGTGCTGATAACTTCTTGCTTTTTTATCGGGGTCAGCGTATTGTCCGACCTTCTGTATGGCGTGGTCGATCCGCGGGTAAGGATCACTACTTAATAACCACTTCCTTTATCACATTCTCTCCGAGGGCTTCATTGACGCGCTGAATGATCTTGTCCTTTTGATACATCAGCTCCTGGCGCAATGGGGCGACCGTCGTATTGACATAGAGGGTATGACCGTGGATCTGGATCTTGTCGGTATAGCGGGCGACGGTCTTCCCCATGATCTGCTCCCAGACCTCTTCGATCTGCATGGCCTGGATCGATCCCTTCAGCTGAGATTGGTTCAGAAATTTCCGCAGCGCATCCCCTAACGAATATTCACCCATAGGCGCAAGGTAGGGAAAGCTTTGAGAGTAACGAGCATAATAAGTGCGCCCGTTATGCACATGAGGATAAAAAGGAACACAGGCTGCTTGTGACGGCGGGGCCGGGCGGCGCGGCGGGAAAAGAATTGCGTGGCGAGGATCTCCTGTCGCGACTGGTACTGAGGAAGAACGCCGGATATGAGATCATATCCCGTTTCGCTGAACATCCATTGCAGGGGAGCGAAATCGATCGGCTCTTCGGGCCTCTTTTCTTCTGTTCCTTCCAGCTGCTCTGACTTTCTGAGCAGCTCTGCTGCATAAAGCCGCAGTCCTTCTTTATTGGCTTTTATGAGTCCATATTCGCCCGATGGGTCAACTGTGTAGGTGAAGAAGGCGGTGGCAGGGTCATTCGTTTCTTCCAGGAAACGAATAGTAGATTCCAGGTCGGATGGCATAGCAATTCAATTTTCTCGTGTGTGCAAATATCTGTGAACTAATATACAAAATATTACCCGTCACTCCGAGGCTTTCTTAAAAAAAATTAAGGGGTTTCCCCAGTTATGGGTAGATTGATCAGCTGGAAGTCCATGCCGATATCTTCCATTTCCCGGCGGATGCGTTCGGGGTGGGTATCGGTGATAAACAGCTGACCTTCATCCTGCACACAGACCTTGTCCAGCAGGTTGCGCATCCGGTGCCGGTCGAGCTTTTCGAAGACGTCGTCCAGCAGCAGGAGGGGAGCCCATCCCCGGGACTGTTTCAGGGCTTCGTATTCGGCCAGCTTCAGCGCGAAAAGCAGGCTTTTCCGCTGTCCCTGGGAGGCCGTGGTCTTGAACGGCTCCTCCGCATACCGGATATCGATATCGTCCCGGTGGATGCCGCTGCCGGTTCGCTGCAGGTAGAGGTCTTTTTCGATCCCTTGCCGGAGCAGCTGGCGGAAAGGCGTTTGGAGAAGCTGGCTGTCGTAGACGAGGGAGAGCGGTTCTTCGGTCCCCGCGATGGTTGTATAGAACCTGGCGGCAAGCGGAAGCAGGTCCTGCAGGAAACGGCGGCGCGTCTGGAAGATAGCCGTGCCCGTGGCAACCAACTGCTCGTCATAGACTTCCAGCAGATGAGAGTCGGTCAGCCGCCGGTCGGTGAGGGATTTCAGGAAACCATTGCGTTGTTGCAGGACCTTATTATAATCGATGAGCTGTTGCAGATAGGCAGGGTCCAGCTGGGAGAGCAGGGCGTCGAGGAAACGGCGGCGTTCTTCGCTGCCGCCGGTGATGATCTGGATATCGTCGGGAGCGATGATCACACAGGGGAACCGGCCGATGTGCTTTGAGAATTTCTCGTACGGCTGCCCGTCGGCGAGGAATTCCTTTTTCCCGTTCTCGCGGAGGATAGCGACGACCGTCGCCGGCTGCCCGGCATTGTCAAATTGCCCCTCGATGCGAAAGCCCGCGGCGCCGCGATGCACAATCGACTGATCGCTGCGCGTAAAATAGCTGCGCGTAAAGCAGAGGTAGTAGAGGGCATCCAGCAGGTTGGTCTTGCCGACGCCGTTGTTACCGCAGATGCCGACGATGCGTTTATCGAAACGGAAGGTGGCCGCCTCATAATTCTTGAAACCAACGAGCGATATTTGTCTTATCCTGAGCAATACCGTAAAATTCGGCTGTAAAATATTACCTTTCGGGCAAAACACTACGCTGCTATGAATAAACTTTTCGGATTGCTTTTGCTGGCCGGGCTTGGGGCGCCGGTCCTTTCCATTGCACAACAGGAGGTGATCGACACGGTGATGGTTAAGCGAATCAGGCAGGAAGGTCTGACCAATAGCCAGATCCCCGTCATTGCCCATCATCTGACCGACGAAGCGGGTCCCCGGCTGACCAACAGCCCCGGCTTTCACCGCGCCGCCGGCTGGATCGTCCAGACGCTGAAGACCTGGGGTCTTAGCGGGGCACAGTCCGAGCCCTGGGGCGAATTCGGTTATGGCTGGTCGGCGGAGAGAACGACCCTCGCCATGCGAACTCCGTACTATAGCCCGCTGATCGCCTATGCCACGCCCTGGAGCGGCAGCACGAACGGACCGGTGTCGGCGCCCGTTTTCGTCGTGGAGAAGATGGACTCTGCGTGGATCGCGGGTCACCTGGCGCAGATGAAGGGTAAGGTCCTCGTCGTTCAGCCGCAGGACAGCACTCTTTCCTCCGATTTCAAGCCCGATGCCACGCGGTATACCGACAGCGCGCTGGCGAACATCGGCGATACGTATATGTTCACCAAGGAGATGCTGAAGTTCTATATGCCCTTCATGATAAAGAATATGAACCTGGATAAGATGCTTGCCGGCAGCGGCGCGCTGGCCATCCTGCATCCATCCGCTCACCGCGATGGGACGGTGCTGGTGCAAAGCATGACGGGCTGGCGGAAGAAGGACCAGCCGGCCATCGCCGATCTGCAGGTGGCGAAGGAAGACCTTTTGCGGCTGGCCCGGCTGGCGCGCGGCGCCACCCCCGTCACCGTCGAGCTCCAAAGCGACACGAAGCTCTACGACAACGACCTGAAAGGGCATAATGTCGTCGGGGAGATCCCGGGTAGCGATCCGGCCCTGAAGTCGGAGGTGGTCATGCTGGGCGGTCACCTCGATTCCTGGTCGTCGGCAACGGGAGCGACGGACAACGGCGCAGGCTGCATCGTGGCGCTCGAAGCGATCCGTATCCTCAAGGACCTGGGGGTAAAGCCGAAGCGCACTATTCGGATCGCGCTCTGGGACGGGGAAGAGCAGGGGCTTTACGGCTCGTTCCACTATGTGAAGAACCATTTTGGCGACCCCGCCGATATGTTGCTGAAGCCCGAAGCAGCAAAGATCTCGGCCTACTACAATCTGGATAACGGTTCTGGAAAGATCCGGGGGATATTCGCGCAAGGAAACGAAGCGGCAGCCGCTATCTTCAGACAGTGGGTCGTGCCCTTCCAGGACCTCGGAGCCAGCACGGTGACCCTGCACAACACGGGTTCTACCGATCACCTGAGCTTTGACGCAGTGGGCATCCCGGGTTTTCAATTCATCCAGGACGAGCTGGATTACGAGACCCGGACCCACCACACCAACGAAGACAACTATGACCACCTGCGGATGGATGATCTGCGGCAGGCGGCGACCATCATGGCAGCCTTCGTGTATTTCACGGCCCAGCGCCAACAGATGATCCCGCGGAAGCCCCTGCCCAAGCCTGAAAAGTTCATTTTTGACGATATTTTCCCGTAAAGTATTGAACCGGAAGGCGTATATTTGCGCCTCCAAGGACCCTAACTCCTTGAGGCGCAAATCCAAAATATATCAACCAAGTGGCTACTAAATTCTCAAAAGAGACCTACCTGTACTGGTATGAATTAATGACGCTGATCCGCCAATTCGAGCTAATGGCGGAGGAGAAATACAAAATGGAGGGGAAGATCCGTGGTTTCTTCCATGCCTATGTTGGGCAGGAGGCGATCGCCGCGGGCTGTATGACGGCTACGAAGCCGGACGATCCGTTCATCACCGCTTACCGCGACCATGGCCTGGCCCTGTCGAAGGGCGTCAGCGCGAACGCCTGTATGGCCGAACTGTATGGCAAGGCGACGGGTGCGGCCAAGGGAAAGGGGGGTAGCATGCATTTCTTTGGCGTTGACGTAAAGTTCTTCGGCGGTCATGGGATCGTCGGCGCGCAGATCGGCACCGGCGCCGGGCTGGCCTTCGCGGAGAGATACAAGGGTACGGATAATGTATGCCTCACCTTTTTCGGGGACGGCGCCGCGCGGCAGGGAATGCTTCACGAGACCTTCAACCTGGCCATGCTGTGGAAGCTACCCGTTATCTTTATCTGTGAGAACAACAACTATGCGATGGGAACCAGCGTCGAGCGGACCTCGAACGTTGTCGATATCTATAAGCTGGCCGACGCCTACGAGATGCCGGCCGACAGCATCGACGGGATGAGTCCCGAAGCCGTTCATGAGGCTGTCGCCCGCGCCGTAAAACGCGCCCGCCAGGGAGACGGCCCCACGCTGCTCGAGATCAAGACCTATCGCTACAAGGGGCATTCCATCTCCGACCCGCAGAAGTACCGGACGAAGGAAGAGGTGGACGAGTACAAACAACGCGACCCCATCCAGACCGTGCTCCAGACCATCCTGAGCAAGAAATTCGCCACCCAGGAAGAGATCGACGCGATCAATAAGCGGGTGAACGATACGGTGACCGAGTCGGTGAAGTTCGCCGAAGAGTCCCCCTGGCCGGATGATTCCGAAGTCCTGAAAGACATCTATCTCGATCAGCATTATCCTTTTATCGTTGACTAAGATCCATTTTTTAAAGCACACTTAACTATATCATGTCAGAGATCAAGAAACCCGCTCATTTGGAGGAAGAAAAGAACCCGGTTGCCGACTTCCAGAATGCCTGGGACAAGTATGGAAAAGCAGCGTCGTATGTACTGCTGGTGATCGTCCTCATAGTAGGCGGCTTTTATGCTTACCGCAACCTCATCAGCGAACCCAAAGAGCGACAGGCTGCCGAAGCCATGTTCCGCGCCGAGGAGTATTACCGCCTGGATTCGGCCCGTCTGGCCCTGAACGGGGATAATATCAACGCCGGCTTCCTGAAGGTCATCTCCCGCTATGGCGGCACCAAGGCAGGCCAACTGGCCGGTTTTTATGCCGGAAGCTGCTATCTGAAGCTAGGGGATTACAACAATGCCGTAAAATACCTGAAGGACTTCAGCACGTCGGTGAAGCAGTTGCAGGAGCGTGCGTATGGCCTGCTGGGCGACGCATACTCCGAACAGGGAAAGAAGGAAGAAGCGGCCGAACAATACAAGAAGGCCGGGACCTATGATGAGAAGGACGAGCTGTTCTCGCCCGAATACCTTTTCCGCAGCGGCTACCTGTACGAGAACATGGGCAAGACGCAGGATGCGATCGCGATGTACAAGCTGATCAAAGAAAAATATCCCACTTCGCAACGGGGCGCCGATATCGACAAATACCTGGCGAGACTGGGTGTGATCCAATAACAGGAGCCCTGGAAGGACAAACATTAATGACCTATGGCTGAAGTCAGCAACAGCAGCTTATTATCTCTCACAGGCATCCCGGAGATCGAGGGTGCCTGTGTGGTTATTATCCGGACCGAATGGAATGACGCCATCGTCGGCGAGCTGGAAGCAGGCTGCAAAGCGGTGCTGGAAAAGGCCGGGGCGAACTACCGGGTGATAACGGTACCAGGGGCCTTCGAGATCCCATTCGGCGTTCGCGCTTATTGGGACATCCACAAATACCGGGACGACCGTCCCCAGGCTTTTATCGCACTTGGTTGCGTCCTGCGCGGAGATACTCCTCATTTCGAATATGTTTGCACTGCTGTTACCCAGGGCGTTCTTCAATTGAACATGACCCTCCCAATCCCGACCATCTTTGGCGTGCTGACCGTCGACAACCAACAGCAGGCCGACGAACGGATCGGCGGCAAGCATGGCCACAAAGGGGAGGAGGCCGCCATCACGGCCCTGAAGATGATCGCCGTAAAAAAGAGCTTTCAGTGACGGTACAATTGTTCATACCATGCTTTGTCGACCAGCTGTATCCGGAGACGGCCTTCAATATGGTGAAGGTGCTGGAGAAGGCCGGGGTGGCAGTGGCCTATAACGAGGAGCAGACCTGCTGTGGTCAGCCGGCCTTCAATGCGGGTTTCCGGGAAGAGGCGCGCGAGGTCTGTACGAAATTTCTCAAGGATTTCAGCGGACATGATTACGTGGTAGCGCCCAGCGCGAGTTGTGTGGGCTTTGTCCGGAACTACTACGGAACCCTTTTCAACAATTCTTCCCTGCATAACGAAGTGCGGGACATGCAAAAGCGCATCTTCGAATTCTCTTCCTTTTTGGTCAACGTGCTGGGCGTAACGGACCTGGGCGCCACCCTTCATGGGAAAGCCACCTACCACGATAGCTGCGCGGGATTGCGGGAATGCCGGATCAAGGAAGAGCCGCGGAAGCTGCTGTCCCACGTGAAAGGGTTGGAACTACTGGAGATGAACGATGTAGACGTCTGTTGCGGATTTGGCGGGAGCTTTGCGGTGAAATTCGAATCCATTTCGATCGCGATGGCCGATCAGAAGGTCAATAACGCCCTTCAAACGGGCGCCGATTATATCATCTCCACCGATATGTCCTGTCTGATGCATCTCGACGGGTATATCCGTCAGAAGGGCCATTCCATCCGCACCATGCATATCGCGGACGTTTTGGCCAATTTTTAGGATTAAATTCCAGATAAGATAAGATCAACTTCCGCCGGATAGTAGAAATTAGCATACGTACAAAAAAATAAGACCACCCAAATTACATCAGTAACCGGATGGTCTTGACCCTTAAAACAACCTGTCGCAAGCGTTAAATAGGGTTAAAACCAGGCCTTACGCTTACATACGAGGCCCGATGGTTTTTGGATTTAAAAAAAGTCCCTTTTTTTAAAAAATCGTCCTTTGCTGATAATCAATTGTTTGAGATTGATTATTTTTGAGCATGGCATACTGGTTAGTCAAATCGGAACCCTCGGTATACCCCTGGGAGCAACTGGAAAAAGATAAGGAGACGGCCTGGACGGGCGTCCGGAATTATGCGGCCCGGCTGCATCTGCGGGCGATGAAGAAGGGGGACGAGGTGCTGTATTACCATAGCAACGAGGGGATGGATATCGTCGGCATAGCGAAGGTGACAAAGGAGGCGTATCACGATCCCACGACGGATGACGAGCGTTGGGATGCGGTGGATATCAAGGCTTATAAGCGACTAAAGCATCCCGTTAGTCTGGATGCGATCAAGAAAGACAAGCGGCTGAAGGAGATGGCGCTGGTGCGGATCGGGCGGTTATCCGTGCAGCCGGTAACGGATGAGGAATGGAGAGTGGTGATGGAGCTGGCCGGATAACCGCTTAGTGGTATACGGCATTTAACAATTTATTGGGTATCTTTTTGAGGGTCCCGGGAATAAAGGAATGTTCCCGGGACCTTTCTTTTTTCGAAGCCGTGTGTAAAAACAAAGCGCCGGCATCTTTACCACAAACACCAAATCATTAAACATGACTCGTATTCTATACGCAGCACCTGCGGTGCTGTTGTTATCCCTCTGCCTTGGCTGCAACAACTCCGCTAAAAGCAGGCTAAATGAAGACGTCAGAAACCTGGAAATAGCCAAGGCGCCCGCAGGAAATGCGGCTATCGCCGCCGATTCTGTGGCGGTGGCCAGCGATGGAATAATCGCCGATAACGAATTTGAACAGTCGAAGCAAAGTCCCGGCGGACAGCCCCAGCCTCGCAAGCTTGTCGCTCCGCCATCGCCAAACCCCGACTGGGACAAGAAGATCATCAAGACCGCCGATCTCAACCTGGAGGTAAAGAATTTCGCGGTCTTCACCCGGCGGTTGCACCAGGCCGTGAAAGAGACGGGTGGATATATCGCGCAGGAAGAGCAGACGCAGTCGCCGGCAGAGATCACAAACACCCTTACGATCAAGGTCCCGGTGGCTAGTTTCGACGATGTGTTGCTGCGCCTTCCGGCGGATAGCGACAGATTGGTGGACAAGAAGATCTCCTCACAGGATGTAACGATGGAAGTGGTCGACACCAAGTCCCGGCTGGAAACAAAGAAAGAAGTGCGCGAGCGGTATCTGGAGCTGTTGCGGCAGGCGCATAGCATGAAGGATATTCTCGCCGTGCAAAACGAGATCAACGATATCCAGCAGGACATGGACCAGGCTTCCGGGCGCATCGCCTGGCTGGGACATTCCGCGGCCTATAGCACCATCAATCTCAAATTCTACCAGGTGCTGGCGCCGGGTGCACCGACGGACAGCAGCCCCGGATTCTTTCACCGGCTGACCGACGCGCTTGGCGATGGATGGGAAGGGTTCAGCGCATTCCTGATCACCTTATTCCGGCTTTGGCCGCTGCTGTTGGGAGTGGGAGTCTTTGGGTATTGCATGCGGAGGTTCATGCGGACGCCCCGCACACAACCGGTAGCCGTGCGATCGCAGGAGGAAGTCACGAAATGAATCGCGGGGCCTCGGCGAAGTAACCGGATTTGATTACCTTACAGGCCATGGGAAAGAAAAAGATCGTGGTCCTGACCGGGGCAGGCATCAGCGCCGAGAGCGGGCTGAGGACCTTTCGCGATTCGGATGGATTGTGGGAAGGATATGATGTGACGGAGGTGGCGACGCCGCGGGCCTGGCGGCGGGACCCGAAGCTGGTGCTGGATTTTTACAATATGCGGCGCAGGGATGTGCTGAAGGCGGAGCCGAATGCGGCCCATCTCGGGCTGGCAGAGCTGGAGAAGGATTTCGATGTACAGATCATCACCCAGAATATCGACGACCTGCACGAGCGGGCGGGCAGCACCAGGGTGTTGCACCTGCACGGCGAGATCTTCAAGATGCGCAGCGAACGGAACGAGCGGCTGGTGTATGACATCCGCGAGGATATCCTGCTGGGGCATACGGCCGAAGATGGGTCGCAGCTTCGGCCGGCGATCGTCTGGTTCGAAGAACCGGTGCCGATGATCGAATATGCCGTACCGCTGGTTCAGCATGCGGACATTTTTGTCGTCGTCGGCACATCCCTCGTCGTCTACCCGGCGGCGGGACTGGTCGACCTGGCGCGGCCGGGGATACCGAAATTCATCGTGGATAAGAAGATACCTTATACGTCGGGGTTGCCCGGGATCGTGGCGATCGAGCAGCCGGCATCGCTAGGCGTGAAGAGGCTGCAAGAAAAACTAGCGGAGTTGTTGGACTAAGGTAAATCCCTATATTTGGCAACCTAAATCAACAATCGTGGAAACAACTCCCGCTGGCGGCGGCGCCCTCCAACTGCTGCTTTTGCTTGGCTTTTTGATCCCCGCTATCTTCTTCCTGATCACCCAACAGAACACGTTGAAAGCGGTGAGACCGGAGAACCGGCTGATGCATCCTGGATTGGTCTGGCTCCAGCTTGTTCCGATATTCAACTATGTCTGGATCTTTATTGTAGTGAGACGGATCGCGGATTCGCTGGCAAAAGAATTTGCCGGATGGGAGAGCGATTCTGTATTCGGGATCGCCGACGAAGAGTCATTGAAAAAAATCGGAAAGCGACCGACGTATGGAATAGGGTTGACATATTGCATTCTATGTGCCTGTTTGCCGTTATCATTGATCCTCTTCAACCTTATTGGCAGAACGGACATTACGCCGGAAAATTCCCCTTTTTTCATGGCAATAGGGTTGGCGGCCTTCGCGCTTATACTGGCGGTGTTGGTTTGCTGGATCATCTACTGGGTCCAGCTGGTTCAATATAAAAATAAGCTAAAGCGGACGCTGGCGGTAGCGTAGGGGCCGAAAATATCCTACTTTGCGCCGAAATGACGGGATTCAAGCGATTTGTATTCATCACAGCCTTGCTGATCATCGCCGCACGGGCGACCGCGCAGGACGACACTTCGGCAGCCGTATCACAGCTGAAAGACTACTGCAAGCGGAATATCCCCACGGGCTACAGCCCCCGACTGGGAGTCCTGACCCTGACGCCCAAGGGCAATATGCACTACCTGTTCCCGCTCTATCACGGACTGAAGGACGAGGAGAAGTTCCGGAAGATCTATTCCGACAAAGGATTCTTCGACGAGATGAGCCAGTATTTCGCCTTTGCGGGCGATTATCGCACGGCCCTGCAGTACCTGGTGAGCAGCTACGACAGCATCGACGACGCCACCCGTAAGAAGATCTATAGAACGGCAACCAATCTGCCCGATATCGAGCATGCCGATGCCCGCAAGTATATCCGGCTGGCGGCGCGTGATCGAAAAGTCGTCATGATCAACGAGTCTTTTTCCAAACCCTTGCACCGGGCCTTTACCTATAGCCTGCTGGAAGACTTCTACCGGATGGGGTACCACTACCTGGCAATGGAGATGCTGGACAATTTCGCCAACCGGCGCCTGTCCAGCGTCGGGATGCATTCGGGCTATTATGTCTGTGAGCCGGTGGCGGGGGAGCTGATGCGCAAGGCTATCGAAATAGGCTATACGCTGATCCCTTACGAGGATACCGCGGCAGCGGTCCATAACGCCAACCAACGGGACTCCGTGCAGGCGGCGCATCTGTACGAGGTGCTGCGCCGGGACTCGACCTCCAAGATCCTCGTCCATGCCTCCTACGCACACATCAGCAAGAAACAACAACCGGATGGCTATATCCCGATGGCCCTCGCCTTCTGGCGCCTGTCGGGTGTCGAACCCCTGACCATCGATCAGACGGACATGACCGAGGAAAGCAATTTCGGCTATGGCCGCGTCATCTACCAGGCCTATACCACAAAGTTCAAGATCACCCAGCCGTCCATCGCCCTGCTCAACAATTCCCCGGTGAATGTTACCGATAAGGACCTCTATGACCTCACGATCATCCATCCGCCGACCCAGTGGCTGGATGGCCGGCCAACCTGGCTGAGCCTTGGCGGAACGCGCCAGCCGACCTATGTCAAATCGCCGTCCAGCTCGGTCTTCATGGTACAGGCTTATTATCAGCAGGAGATAGACAATAACGATAATACTCCGTGGCAGCTGGTGCCGGCGGACCAGACCTATACGCCCGGGGGAAGGGATGGGATGGGAAGGATACGCTACTTGCTATATCTGCGCCGGGGCAAATACAAGATCTTCTTCAGAGATATCAATTACCATATCCTCAGTACACTGGCTATTGAGGTCAGCTAACGCCCGACAGCGAAGCGCCATTGCTATGCGGGTGTGACCATGTGTTCAAACCGGATGCCCTGTCGCTGCAATTCCTCCATGACGGGCTCATAGATGGCCGGCAGGATAGGAATATGCAATCCACGGAGGGTAATACGGCCTTCGAGCACGAGAACGGCGGCGATGCCGAGCGGCAGGCCGACGGTGCGGGCCATCGCCGTATGGAGGCTGTCTTCACCCTTTACGACCAGGGTGCTTTTTGCGACAAAGTCGGTCCCCGCCCGTTCGAAGCCGAGTTCATGGATCATCACGATCATATCCTTGTCGGCCGGCTTCATGGCCAGCCGCGTTTCCAGCAGGTATTGCAGAATGTCCGCATTGCTGCGTGCTGAAAGAGGAACGGGACCGGGATCAAAACAGCCCAGGAATTCCAGCTGTTTCTCGATCAACGGATTGACGAAAGGCCGCAGGGGCGCGGACCAGGTGGCGAATGAAAGTCCCTGCGGATCGACGGGCGTTTTGTCGTCCGTGAGACCTGCGCGGACGAGGGCCGCCCAGCCCCGGCAGTAGCCGGGATAACGCAAAGTGGTGCGGATAAAGGTCCGCGTGGACTCGAGGCCATACAGCGGGATATACGAGAGGCTGTCGCGATTGGGATACCAGGCCAGCTCTCCGATGCCGGGTACCTGCACTGACCCCGGCGCTTCGAATAGGCGGCCATAGTCGGTTGTGACGACCGATCCGGCCTCGCGATAGCGGGCGCCCGCGGCGCCGGCGAGCACGACATTACGGGGATTCCAGGATATCTTATAGTGCCAGGGATTGTCATCGCTTTCAGGCGCAACGAGGCCTCCGGTGTGGGAATGGAACGAGTGGATGCGGCCACCCTTTGATTCGATGTCGCGGATGAGTTGGAGGGCACTCATATGGTCGATGCCGGGATCCAGCCCCATCTCGCAGAGGAAAAAAAGTCCTTTCTCGCGAATTCGGGGTTCGAGTGCCCGGATCGAATCGTCAAGGTAAGAGGCAGTTAGCAGATGTCTTCCATTTTTCAGACAGGATTGCGCCACCCCGAAGTGAAGCGCCGGTGGCAGCAGAGAAATGACAAGATCCGCAGCCGATACGAGCGTATCACGGCTTTCTTCATGGGTGACATCCGCGGTAACGGCGCTTGCCTGGGGATGACCGGCGATCTTTGATTCGGCCAAACCCAGGTTGCTTTCGGCGACAACCAGTTGCCAACCGCGGGAAGCGGTGATATTCAGCAGATAACGAATGAGACTAGTGGCAGATTTGCCGGCGCCGAAAAGGAGGATTCTTTTCATATTGCGCCACAAGGTAATCTCTTTTTACTTCTGAAGACGGATCTCGCCCAGGTCGACGTCCGTTCCGGGCTTTACGTCGCTGATGTTAAAGCGGGTATTCGAGTAAGGTTCGTTGGCCTCCACGGAGATCTCCCAGTGTCCCGGGTTGATCGATCTCAGAATGTATTCCCCGTTGATATTCATCATTTCAACAGAATCTCTGCCCTGAACGGCCCAAACTCTGTCGGCGCCTTCGGCGGGAAAGGTGCGAACGTGAAAGGAGGAAGTTTGTAACAGTTTTACCGCATGGATACTAGAGATACCTATTATAACCAAACATAATTGCACCATTGCGTTTCTCATACCGGTTCCAAATTTTTTAAAAAGTTATGACAGGCTTCTAATCAAGAAATTGAACAGGTGGCTGAGGGGTATTCGAACGCTCACAGTATTTTCAACTACTGTGCCAAATGAGGAAGAAATGAGAAATTCTTGTTTAACTTTTGGTTAATGAGAGGTTCACATGTCGGTAAAAACAAAGGAGTCAAATGCGGAAAAGACAAAGGACTCAGGTGCCGGCGCTGATCGTAGTGATCTTATATTGAACTTTTATGCCACGTGAACTCTTTGGCGCCTCCTGCATGAGCGCAGAACCCGCGCCGATGTTCCGGAAATAAAGGTTCTCCGTCTTATAGACCTTCTTGTTCGCCTGGATGTACTGGACTTCCACTACGACAAGGTCGAGAGGATATATGGAACGGTTAGTGACGGTCAGCTGCAGATCGTTGATGCCGCCAAAAGTCCCGACACTATAGCCATTCGCTCCAACAGAGACCTGGCTGCTGACGGAGGCCCTGACGGCTTCCTGGTCGGCGGGCTTTGTTTCCGACCTTGTCTCGACGATATCCGCACGATGAACGGCCTCGCGGTGCGCGGCATTCAACCCGGCAGTAGTATCCTTTACAGCAGGGAGAGCCGATGCTCCTTTTCTTGGCGTCGCCGGTCTTTCCTTCAATACGACCGCGTGAGAAGGTTTTGAAACGGGTGGAACGGAGGTCCCGGGGCCATCCACGCCACTCCTGACGGCGGTCCCGATGGAATCGGCCGGTCGCCTTTCGTTTGTGGCGGCCGTTAGAGCAGGGGTCGTGGCGGACACCGGCGGCTGTTGCGAGACAGGATGCGCGATGGACTTGTTCGTATTTTCAGCCGGGTTCTTCGACGCAATCGTTTGTTGAACACCGGTAGCGTTCCTGTTCAGAGAAAGGCCGATGAAAATACCGGCGGCGAGCAACGCAAGAACCGTGGCGCCGATCACCAACGGGCGAACGATGCGCGCATTGTTCTCTTTCCATTTGCGGCGTGGAGAAACTGCCTCAAGTTGTTCTTCAAGGGAAGGCAACTGTGCAGAATAATCCTCAATTTTGTGGTTGGCATTTGCTGCGGTATACCCCGGTCCGGAAGCATAAGCAGCATGGGTGGGATCGGATGCGACGGGTCGAACGGACTCCCGGGCAGGTTCTTTGGCGGGCGTCTCCCGTACCATGGATGGCTCCCGGGAAGTTTCGCGGGTCTCGCGTACCGGGGCTGGGTTCCGGCCGGCAGGCATCGTCACATAGATGATGCGTTTGCCGGGAACGGCGGAGGGTTCGCCGGTATATAACGGGAAGGAGGGAGCAGGTGCGGGTGCTGCTGCCTCGACGGCCGGCTTTGCCGTAGCGACGGGCTTTTTGTAAAACCGGTCGAAGGGTTGTTCTTCTACCGGGGGCGCAAAAGCGCTAAGCTCTTCTATTTCGCAGGGATATCTCCAGGCCGCACTCTTCCCTTCTAACCAAACGAGGTCGTAGGCTTTCAATCCCATGCTCTTCAGATCGTCCACCGAGTAGGGGCCGCTTTGCTTATTATTACGAAGGAGCAAATACATATCCATTCCGTTATGTCGCAGATTCTGGCGGGCTTTCAATGGATTTGAGGAAGAGGAGAGGCCGGAGTCGTGATTGGCCGGATACAAATGTACAAATTCCGTTAATAATAACATCGTGTCCTTGAAGATTTGTTAGTCTTCATAAGATGAACGATCTTCGAAACCCTATATAAATTAAGGAAATATGAACGCTGCAATACAGGAAAAAGTGAACGCCTGGCTGAACGGGAACTATGATCAGGCCACCAAAGACGAGATCATCCGGCTGCAGAACGAGAACCCCACCGAACTAACGGAAAGCTTTTACCGGAACCTCGAATTCGGCACCGGCGGGCTGCGGGGAGTCATGGGCGTCGGGACCAACCGGATGAACAAGTACACGGTCGGAATGGCAACACAAGGATACTCCAACTACCTCAAGTCCTCCTTTCCCGGCAAGGAAGTGCGGGTAGCGATCGCTCATGACAGCCGTAACAATTCCCGTTTTTTTGCGGAAACCGCAGCTAATGTATTCGCAGCCAATGGAATAAAGGTTTTTCTCTTCCAGTCGCTCCGGCCGACGCCCGAACTGAGTTTCGCCATTCGGTACCTGCATTGTCAGGGGGGATTGGTTTGTACGGCCTCCCACAATCCCAAAGAATACAATGGGTATAAGGCGTACTGGGAGGACGGCGGACAGCTGGTGCCGCCGCATGACGAGAATGTCATCCGGCAGGTGGAGAAGATCGCCTCGCTGGACGAGGTAAAATGGGGTGGCGGGGAATCGAATATCACGATGATCGGGAAGGAATTGGATGAGGCCTATATTGCCATGGTCCGGAATCTTTCGGTGTACCCCGAAGTCATTGAGCGTCAACATAATTTGAGGATTGTTTATACGCCGATCCATGGGACGGGGATCAAGCTGGTGCCGGAGGTGCTCCAGCGGTTCGGGTTTACCAACGTCCATGTCGTGGATGAGCAGGCGATGCCCGACGGGAATTTCCCAACGGTGATCTATCCCAACCCCGAGGAGAGCGAGGCGATGGCCATCGGGCTCCGGAAAGCACAGCAGATCGATGCGGATATTCTCCTGGGCACGGACCCGGATGCGGACCGGGTTGGGATCGGGGTGAAGGACCGGAAGGGTCAATGGGTCCTGCTGAACGGGAACCAGACGGCCGTACTCGCGTTCAACTATATGATCGAGGCCCGGAAGGCCAAGGGGATCGCCACGCCGGCCGACATGGTCATCAAAACGATCGTGACGACGAACCTGATCGACGAGATCGCCGCGAGAAACGGGGTCGAGTGCTACAATACCCTCACAGGCTTCAAGTGGATCGCCGAGCTGATCAAGGAAAAAGAAGGGAAGAAGAATTATGTCATCGGCGGGGAAGAAAGCTATGGGCTGATGATCGGCAGCCAGATCCGGGACAAGGACGCGGTGAGCGCGGTTGCCCTTCTCTGTGAGATGGCCGCCTATGAAAAAGACAAGGGCCGCAGCCTGTTTGACCGGCTGATCGCGCTCTATGTCGAATACGGATTCTACAAGGAACAGCTCATCTCCATCACCAGGAAAGGAATGAATGGCCAAAAGGAGATCGCCGACATGATGAGCGTCTATCGCAATAATCCGCCAGCTGCGATCAACGGGTCACCCGTGACGCAGCTGCTCGACTATGAACTGCAGAAAGGCCGAAACCTGCAGACAGGGGATAGCTGGACGATCCAATTGCCGAAGTCGAATGTGCTGCAGTTCATCCTGGCGGATGGCAGTAAGATCTCTGCCCGGCCTTCAGGGACGGAACCGAAGATCAAATTCTATTTCAGCGTGCACACGCCACTCGCTTCCCCGGGAGAGTTCGACAAGGTCAACGGCGAACTGTCCGCGCGGATCGACGGCATTATCAGGGATATGCAGCTAACATAACGGACCACGGATCCGTTGGCCGAAGGTGACAATTACAAAGCCATCTGGAGAATTGCGACGAGGACGAAGAGGCTTGCGCTGAGGAGGTTGGTGCGTGTAAACATAACGGTTTTTTTTATAGGGTTACAGATTTTCTACGTAAGCTAAAGTAGACACAAAGAACCGCAATGACAATAGTAAAAATACTTAGGCCCCCAAATTCTATCGGGGGCCTAAGAGTTTTATTTAGCGAAAGGATTATGCGGAGCAGGTGACACATCCGTCCTGCATGGTGCAGGTGGCGCCGACCATGTCCTCGCCGGGGTCGGCGGAGGCGACCTGGATGGCGGCCGGGTTGGCCAGCGGTTCGATCATCTTGCCGCCCTGGCGTTCTACCGTGAACTGAACGGCCTGGGAAGCGGCCTGGGTGCGCAGGTAGTACATGCCGGTCTTGAGGCCCTTTTTCCAACCATAGAAATGCATCGAAGTGAGCTTGCTGGCCGAAGGAGTGTCGACGAAAAGGTTCAACGACTGCGACTGGCAGATATAGGCGCCGCGGTCGGCGGCCATATCGATGATATTGCGCTGCTTGATCTCCCAAACAGTCTTGTAGATATCCTTGATCGTCTGCGGGATCTCGTCGATAGCCTGGATGGAGCCGTTGTGGAAGATGATCTTGTTCTTCATTTCCTCGTTCCAGAGATTGAGATCGACGAGGTCCTTGAGGAGGTGCTTGTTGACCACTACGAATTCCCCGCTGAGTACGCGGCGTACATATATGTTGGACGTGTACGGCTCGAAACACTCGTTGTTGCCCAGGATCTGGGAGGTAGAGGCCGTGGGCATGGGCGCCACCAGCAGGGAGTTGCGGACCCCATATTTCATCACCTCGGCTTTGAGGGTGTACCAGTCCCAGCGAAGGGTCGGTTCTACGCCCCAGAGATCGAACTGGAACTGGCCCTTCGAAGCGGGGGAACCGGCAAAGCTGGAGTAGGCACCCCCGGTCTTGGCAAGGTCCTTCGACGCCGTCATCGCGGCGAAGTAGATGGTCTCGAAGATCTCTTTGTTCAGCTGCTTTGCCTTTTCGCTCTCGAAGGGAAGACGCAGCAGTATGAAGGCGTCGGCCAGGCCCTGGACGCCAAGACCGATGGGGCGATGCCGGAGGTTAGAATTGCGTGCCTCTTCGACAGGATAGTAGTTGTAGTCGATGATCTTGTTGAGGTTCTTGGTCACCTCATAGGTCACGTCGTACAATTTTTGGTGATCGAACTGCCCGTTGATGACAAAGCGGGGCAGCGCCAGCGATGCAAGGTTGCAAACGGCGACCTCATCGGCGGAGGTATATTCGATGATCTCGGTACAAAGGTTGGAGCTCTTGATAGTGCCGAGGTTCTGCTGGTTGCTCTTCCGGTTGGCGGAGTCCTTGTACAGCAGGTAGGGCGTGCCGGTCTCGATCTGTGCGTCGAGGATGGCGAACCAGAGGTCCTGCGCCTTTACCGTCCGGCGGGCCCGGCCTTCGGTTTCATATTGGTTATAGAGCGTTTCGAATTCTTCACCCCAGGTCTCGTGCAGACCCGGCGCCTCGTGGGGGCAGAACAGGCTCCAGTCACCACCGGCTTCGACACGTTGCATGAAGAGGTCGGGGATCCAGAGGGCGTAGAAGAGGTCGCGGGCGCGCAGCTCATCCTTACCATGGTTCTTGCGGAGATCGAGGAATTCAAAGACGTCGGCATGCCAGGGTTCGAGATAGATGGCAAAGGCGCCTTTGCGCTTACCGCCCCCCTGGTCCACATAGCGGGCCGTGTCGTTGAAGACGCGCAGCATGGGGATGATCCCGTTGCTGGTGCCGTTGGTACCGCCGATATAGGAGCCGGTGGCGCGGATATTATGGATGGACAGACCGATGCCGCCTGCCGACTGGGATATTTTTGCCGTCTGCTTGAGGGTATCGTAGATACCGTCGATGCTGTCGTCCTTCATGGTCAGCAGGAAGCAGGAGCTCATCTGGGGCTTCGGTGTTCCCGCGTTGAAGAGGGTGGGGGTGGCGTGCGTGAACCAACGTTCGCTCATCAGGTGATAGGTCTTGATGGCGGACTCGATATCGTTCTGGTGGATGCCGATGGCCACACGCATATACATATGCTGCGGGCGCTCGACGACCTTGCCGTCGACCTTCAGCAGATAGGATTTCTCCAGGGTCTTGAAGCCGAAATAGTCGAAGCCGTAGTCACGGTCATAGATGATGGTGGAGTCCAGGAGCTCGGCGTTGTCGCTGACGATCTGCCAGACTTCATCGGACAACAGGGGAACGAGCTTACCCGTCTTGCTGTCGCGGCATTCGTACAGCAGCTTCATCGTATCGGAGAAGCTCTTGATGGTATTCTTATGAAGGTTGCTCACGGCGATACGGCTGGCCAGCAGGGCATAGTCCGGGTGCTTTACCGTGAGCGAGGCGGCCGTCTCGGCGGCGAGGTTGTCCAGCTCGGTGGTCGTCACGCCGTCATAGAGACCCTCGATCACTTTCTTGGCGACGTCGATGGAGTTGACGAAGCGGCGGTCGAGGCCGTAGCAGAGCTTTTCGATGCGGGCCGTGATCTTGTCGAATTTCACGGACTCACTCTTCCCTTGTCTTTTTACAACGAACATATATGTAGAATTTAATGGAGTTACAAGTTGAGCTGCGACGCGGCGCAGGTTAAAAGTCTTCCTCGAGGCTGAAGGTCTGCGCTTCCTTGCCGGACATGACGCCGGATTTCTGGTAGTCGCCCACACGTTTCTCGAAGAAGTTGGTCTTGCCTTGCAGGGAGATCATCTCCATGAAGTCGAAGGGGTTGGTGGCGTTGAAGAGCTTGCTATACCCAAGCTGGTCGAGCCAGCGGTCGGCGACGAACTCAATGTATTGCTGCATGAGTCGGGCGTTCATCCCAATGAGGTCGACGGGCAGGGCCTCGGTGATGAATTCCTTTTCGATCGTTACGGCGTCGCCGATGATGGCGTGTACCTGCTCCTGCGAAAGCCTGTTCTCCAGCATGCCGTACAGCAGGCAGGCGAACTCGCAATGCAGACCCTCGTCGCGGCTGATCAGCTCGTTGCTGAAGGTCAGGCCGGGCATGAGACCCCGTTTCTTCATCCAGAAGATGGAGCAAAAGCTGCCGCTGAAGAAAATGCCTTCCACGGCTGCAAAGGCGACCAGGCGTTCGGCGAAGCTTCCGTTCTGGATCCAGCGAAGGGCCCACTGTGCTTTCTTCTGTACGGCGGGTACGGTATCGATGGCATGGAAGAGACGGTACTTTTCCTGCGGATCTTTGATATAGGTGTCGATGAGCAACGCGTACGTCTCCGAATGGATGTTCTCCATCATGATCTGGAAACCATAGAAGCAACGGGCTTCGGGCAATTGCACCTCGCTCATGAAGTTGACGGCGAGGTTCTCGTTGACGATGCCGTCGCTGGCGGCAAAAAAAGCCAGAACGTGCGAAATAAAATGGCGTTCGCCATCGTTTAATTTCGCCCAGTCCTGAAGATCACCTCCCAGGTCGATCTCCTCGGCAGTCCAAAAAGAAGCTTCGTGCTTCTTGTACATCTCCCACACCTTGGGGTAGTTGATCGGCAGGATGACAAACCGATCCTTATTTTCCTTCAATAAGATCTCGTTTCCGTTCTCCATTTGTTTAACAGATTGCAGATGAATAGTGTTATGACCACAATGGTTTGGGTAAAACCTTGGCGGCAGGGGACTCGTCCGGTCAGGTAATGCTCCTTTCCGGTGAAGAGCTAACTCAAAAATAACATAGCCAGAGAAAATAAGAAGCCTAAGCTTTGCACATGGAGTGGATAACATTTATCCCGAATTCGGAACGCTTGCGGGGCCTGTCTTTGACGGCTGTTCCCCTCTGGAAACAAGCGCCAGGCCTAGCAGGAAACTGAGAAGCGCGTATTCTTCGAGCGTATTTTGCTTCGCTCCGTATGGAAGATGGATGCTGGTGAGAACAAGATATGCCGTGAGGATCCCGATAACCTTCCATGGACGGGCGCCCAGGGAGGTTGCCGCGACCAGCAGCGGAAACAACCATTGAACCGAATAATACTGGATACGATAGATCGGGGAGAACAGATCGATGAGCATGTAGAGGCAAAAGGCGAAGATCGCCAGCTGTGAGACGGATATCGCCGCGAAAGGCCGGTGCCGATAATAGAACCCGATCAGCAGAGCTGCGATGAGGAGCATTGCCGCAGCCGGCCAAACGAAGGACGACAGCCGCCGGTGGATGAGATACCGGACCAGCACAAACGCATTGGTGGTCTCGGAATAAACCTTCTCCGTCGAGTCGGCCTGTTTTTTTGCCGCGGGCATGTCGATCCCTTCCCATTGCGCGAATTGGGGATTTGGTGCATTTTGCGCGATCGCCGGATTCCGGCCCTGGTGCACCCGCACCGCTTCCTGCAGCAGCCGGCCATAGTCCTTCCAGAGAGTCCGTTCCTGCCCGTTACCGACGACCCATCCGGCGCCTGCCAACAGCGGGAGAAAGAAGGCCATCCACCAGGAGCGGGAATAACGGCGGGCCAGCAGGATGAAGGGCCCCAAAAAGAAGATCGTGTTGAAACGGATCAGGAGTAGAGAGCCGGCAAGGACCCCGGCGCAAAATCCCCATGCGAAATGGCCGGGGCGGCGGATACAGCCATAAAACAACAAGGCAAGGGCCGGGATCCACAGATAGATCTGAGCCACGGAGACATGAACTTTCCAGGCGCTGGTCAGCAGGAACAGGATCGGGACGCCCAGGACCGCCTGTTTCTGCAACGTTGTCTTCGCCAGGAAAAGGCAAAGCGCCGTCATACCGGTCAGGATCAGGTATTCCGAGACGAGCCAGCCGGCCAGCAGGGTCGCCTGTGGACAATCGGCGATGGGGGACAGCAGGTGATGGAAAAAAGGGGAAGCGGTGATATTCGAAGCCTTCCAGTTGTCGAAATTCCTCGGATCGTAATACCGCAGGCCGTCGCCCGGCCTCCACTTATAAAAATAGGGCAGACGACCATCCTTTTCCAGCCTGGCCCCGACGACGCGATTGCGCAGATCGACGGGATAAGCCCGGGTATACCGGATATCGCGGGGAATGGCCCATATAAGGACGAACAGCCCCGCGAGGAGAAGGAAGGGCCATCTGCCCATCGGTTGTTATTTTAAGATCTCTTCGGTTATCTTTCCGGTCGTTTTGTCTTTCAGAATGACTTTTTTCGCGCCATAGTGCGTCATTTCCTCCTTGATCAGGTAGTGGTTGGCATCGTATTCGGTGAGATGGCTGTCCTTGGAGACGCCGATCTTACCGCGCCAGATATCGAGGCGGACGGGTTCCCACAGCTTTGTCTTTGCCGAGCGGTAGGCCGCGTCGAGAATAGCGTTGACCACATAACCGTCATAAAAGGTCTCCTTTGGCGGCTTGCCTTGCTCGAGGGCGTTGAAGACATCGGTGAACATATGGTTATAGCCGAGGTCGTTCACTTCGTCGCCTACGGGAAAAAGCCAGCCGCTGTTGCTTTCGGCCTTTTCGGCGACATAGTCGGCGCCTTTGCCGGTGGTGAACATCTCCAGGCCGGTGCGGAGGAAATTGTTGATGAAGATCGTGCCTTCGGTGCCCATCACCTCGTCGCGGAGATCCATTCCGCCGCGGAAGGTCCAGCTGACCTCGAACTGGCCGATGGCGCCGTTCTCATATCTAACCATACCGATGGCGTGGTCTTCGGCCTCGATGGGTTTTACCTGCGTGTCGGCCCAGCACATGACCTCGACAGGCTTGATGTCCTTACCGATGAAGCTGCGGGCTATTTCGACGCAGTGACAGCCGAGGTCGAGGATACAGCCGCCGCCCGCCTGTTCGATGTCCCAGAACCATTCGCTGTGCGGGCCGGGATGGGTCTCGCGGGATTTGGCCCAAAGGATCCGGCCGAGGGCGCCATTGGCTACACTTTGATGGGCCTTCAGGAATTTGGGGGTATACACCAGATCTTCCAGGTACGCGTTCAGAATACCCGCATCTTCCACGGCTTCCAGCATCCTGCGCGCTTCCGTGGCGTTGCGGCCCAGAGGTTTAGTGGTCATCACCGCCTTTTTGTGCTTGCAGCAGAGGAGGACGGCGATCTCGTGGAGGTTGTTGGGCAAAGAGATACAGACCAGGTTCACCTCGGGATGGGCGATGGCCTCCTCCATTTCGGTGGTCCAGTGCTTGCAATGATAATCTTTGGCGAATTTCTCCGCACTTTCCTTGCGGCGGGAATAGACACTGACGATGGAATCACGGCTGCGCTGGCCGAGGATGGAGTCGGCATAGAAACGGGCGATGAAACCGGAGCCGAGCATGGCGATCTTTACCATAGAGAGAATTATTTATTGGTTTACTGTCAATTGTTTTTTTTCGCGGAAGAAGAGGATGAAATAGATGAGTACGGCGGCGGCGATATAGACGGGGACGAGCCAGATATGTCTCCAGTCGTGTTGATTGGTGCTGATGGCGTACTTGTCGTCGATGTACCCCGAGAACCAGGTGCCGATGAACATACCTAAGCCATAGGTGGCAAAGGTAAAGAGCTGTTGGGCGGCATTCTTGATCCTTTCGCCTGCTTTTTTCTCCGTGTACATATATCCCGTGACGAAAAAGAAATCGTAACAGACCCCGTGAAGGATGATGCCGGCGTAGAGCATCCACTCGTTGGCGCCGAGCCCGCCGTAGGCAAAGCAGATATAACGGAGGATCCAGGCCGTCATGCCCATCAGCAGCATTTTTTTGACCCCGATACGGTTGAAGAGGAAGGGGATGGCCAGGATGAACAGGCCTTCCGAATATTGTCCCAGGGTCATCTTGGTGGCAGAATTCTGCATACCCAGTTCGACGAGGAAATTGTTGGCGAATCCGTAATAGAAGGACAACGGTATACAAACAAGAATGGCCGCAATAAAGAAAATGAGATAGGGCTTATCCTTGAACAGGACAAAGGCTTCCGTACCGGGCGCATGGGATTCCTTGCCTTTTGGCGGCGTGTTCGGTAATAGGAAGCTGAACAGGCCGAGCAGGACGGAGGCTCCCGCGGCGATCTGGAAGGTAGAGGGCGATTGTTCGAGTTTGAAGCTGCCGATAATGGTCCCCGCCACGATCCAGCCAAGGGTGCCGAAGACCCGGATCCACGGGAATTGTTTTCCGGGATCGGTCATCTGGTAGAAGGCGACGCTGTTCGAGAGCGCGATCGTCGGCATATATAAGAGCGAGTAAAGCAGGATGGTCCAATAGAAGACGGCATTGTTGCTGATCATCGGCACCAGGAAAAGCAGGATGCCCCCCAGCACGTGGAGGAAGCCCATGATGCGTTGAGCGGCGAAGTACCGGTCGGCTACGAGGCCTACAAAGAAGGGGGAGATCATCGTGGCGATGGCCAGGGCGCTGTAGGCGGCCCCGATCTGCAGGCCGGATGAATGCAAGGCCGCAGGCATATAGGAGCCCATTGTAACATACCAGGCGCCCCAGATGAAGTATTCGACGAACATCATGAAGGCCAGTTGACTACCTGTTTTAAATTTCATTATACGATTGAATTAGGAGGTTCGAATATAGGCATTAAATTGCACTCGTTTATGAGAACATTCGAAGACAGTTACCGCCATAAAGGGCTGCGCCGCCAGCTGGTGGAGGTGATCCGCCAGAAAGGGATCACGGATGAACGGGTATTGGACGCCATCCTCCATATCCCGCGCCATTTCTTTATGGACTCGGCATTCGATAAGATCGCGTATGAGGACCGGGCCTTTCCGATCGGGGAGGGCCAGACCATTTCTCAACCCTATACGGTGGCTTACCAGAGCCAGTTGCTGGAAATAAAACCGTATGAAAAAGTCCTTGAGATCGGTACGGGCAGCGCCTACCAGGCCTCGGTCCTGGCCGAGATGAAGGCGCAGGTGTATACGATCGAGCGGCAGAAGAAGCTTTTCGATCTCAACAAGCAATTCCCTTATCTCAAAAAATACCCCTCTTTGAAGTTCTTTTATGGCGACGGCTACGAGGGGCTGCCTACCTATGGCCCCTTTGACAAGGTGATCGTCACCGCCGCCGCGCCCTTTATCCCGCCAAAGCTCGTGGACCAGCTGAAACCGGGCGGACTGATGGTCATCCCCGTCGGGGAGGGCCAGGTCCAGCGGATGTTACGGTTGACGAAGCAGGCCGACGGCAGCACGACGCAGGAAATATTCGATAATTTTTCTTTTGTACCGATGGTGGGGGGAAAGAACAGCTAAAGAAAGGCGATGATCTTTGTCTTCGTTTCCTCGTCCTTATAGATTTTCCGGTGACCCAGACCTTTCGTTAGAATGAATTTGATATTCTGGTGGGCATCCTGCTGGATCAGCAGCGCCTCTTTCAGTGGAGTGACGCGATCGTCCTCGTCCTGTATATACAGCACCGATGCGTTATTATGATGGAGCGCCCGGCGGAGGGAATACCAGTCGAAGTGATGGCCGCTCGTCTCCTGTACATAGTCATCCATTTCTTTGACGACCGCGGGGGACAGCTGGAGCTGGTGAGCGAAGGCATTGACGGCGGTCGTGGTTTGGACGGCGGGAGCGATCAGCACAAGGCGATTGACCCGGTTATGCGGATGGTTCTCGAGGAATAGGGCCAGGGCCAGTCCGCCCAGCGAATGGCCCATATAGGAGTGGACAGGGCCATAGCTCTGTTCGATGTACCGAAGTACGCCGACATAGTCGGGCAGCTGAATGCGGCGGCCGCCGGATGCGCCGTGGGCCGGGGCGTCGAAAGCGAGGACCTCGTATCCTTTCTGGACCAGTGCGGCAATATAGCTTCCGAAATTGCAGGACGCGGATTCGAACCCATGGGCGATGAGCACTTTTTTGCGGGGCGGCGTCTCGGCGGGCAGCCAGCGGCGGCCCCGGACGGTATGCCCGGCATAACGGAAGGAGAGGGGTTCGCCGCTCTCGAAGAAGGCGGAACCTTTTTTTGTGACCCGCTGCTGTGGAGTACAGAACAGTTTGAACGCCTTTATCGCGGCTTTGCGCGGAGAGGCCAGGGAAAGGATGTTTATCCGGGCGCGTGTATATCGGAGTGCCAGTTTTTGCGATATCTTCATAACGCCGTAAAATTACAGAATGAAGGTAATAATCATCGGATCGGGAAATGTGGCCACGGTAATGGGCAGTACGATCGTCTCGGCGGGGCATTCCGTGCTGCAGGTGGCCGCGAGAAATGCCCCCGCGGCGGCGGAGCTTGCGGCGCAATGGGGTTGCGGCTATACGACGCGGTGGGAAGCGATCGAACCTTCCGCAGACCTCTATATCGTGTCGCTGAGCGACCGGGCGCTGCCGGAGCTGAACGGGGAGCTGCGGTTGCCGGGCCGTCTGGTGGTGCACACGGCGGGGGCCGCGCCGTTGTCGGCGCTGGCATCAGTCAGCGAACGGCATGGGGTGCTCTATCCCCTGCAAAGCCTGCGAAAAGAGGTCCGGCCGTTTCCGGAATTCCCGTTGCTGATCGACGCGGCGCGACCCGAAGACCTGCCATTACTCGAAGGATTCGCCCGAACCCTCGCCCGGCAGGTGCAGCGCGCGGATGACGCCTTGCGGCTGAAACTCCATGTGGCCGCCATCTTTGCCAATAATTTCACCAATTACCTCTATACGCTATCGGCCGAGTTCTGCCGGCGGGAAGGGATCGATGGTACCCTGCTGCTGCCGCTGATCCGCGAAACGGCCGAACGGGTGGAACGCTATGACCCGCGGACCGTGCAGACCGGGCCGGCCATCCGGGGGGACCGGGTGACGATGGAGCGGCACCTGGAAGTCCTTGCGAATTATCATAATATGAGTGAATTGTACCGGATCATCTCCGGGCAGATAAGTGACTATTATAAGTAGTACTTTTGCCGGCATGAGCGTATTGGAAAAATTCAAATCGATCAGGACTTTTGTATTCGACGTAGATGGGGTGATGACCGACGGCAGCGTAGATGTTTTCGAGACGGGGGAGCAGGTGCGGCGGATGAGCACCCGGGACGGGTATTCCCTGCAGCTTGCCGTCAAGAAGGGGTACCGGGTGGTGGTGATCTCGGGCGGTACTTCGGAGGGCGTGCGGCAACGGCTGCAGTACTTAGGTATAAAGGATATTTTTTTGAACGTACACGACAAGGTCGCCCTGCTCGATCGCTATGCCCGTGACCACGGACTGGACGAAAAGGATATGCTCTATATGGGGGACGATATTCCCGACTACGCGGCGATGCAGCATGTCGGGCTGGCCTGTGCGCCGTCTGACGCTGCGCCGGAGATCAGGCATATTGCCGCCTATATCTCTTCTTTCCCCGGGGGGCAGGGATGCGTGCGGGACGTCGTCGAAAAGGTGCTGAAATTAAATGGACAATGGGACCTGGATCAATCCGTAGCCTCAAAATAGAATCGGTATGACGCAATTGACTGGAGCTTTTTTTCGCCTTATCCGCTGGCCAAACCTGGTGTTCATCTTTCTTACCCAGCTGTTGTTCTATTATTGCATCCTGTTACCTTGCTACGGAGCCTTTCATACCATCGGCCCCGTTTATACGCCCAAGCTGAACCCGCTGTTGTTCTTTCTGCTGACGGCGTCCTCCGTCCTCATCGCGGCGGCGGGTTATGCGATCAACGACTATTTCGATCTGAACATCGACCGGGTGAACAAGCCCAAGCGGATGGTGGTAGAGAAGGTGATCAAGCGCCGGTGGACGATCCTCTGGCACTGGTTGCTTTCGGGGATCGGGGTGGTGCTGAGCCTGTATGTCAGCTGGCGGATCCGCAATCCCATCATCGCCGCGGCCAACCTCGGCTGTGTGGTGTTGCTTTATTTCTATAGCACGACCTTTAAGAAGAAACTGCTGATCGGGAATGTCATCATCTCGCTGCTGACGGCCTGGGTGACCCTGGTGCTGTTCGTTTGCGAGGCGAGGATCACCACCGATCCCATCGCCCGGGAGATCAGCGCCCGCATCTTCAAGTTTGCGATCGTCTATGGGTCCTTTGCCTTTATCATCTCGCTGGTGAGGGAGGTGGTGAAAGATATCGAGGACCGCGACGGGGATGAAAAATATGGCTGCCGGACGATGCCCATCGTCTGGGGCGTGAATGTTGCAAAGGTCTTTGCGGGGACCTGGCTGGTGGTGCTCATCGGGGCGTTGATCATCTTTCAGTTCTATGTGCTGCAAAAGGCCTGGTGGCAGCTGATCCTGTACAGCATCCTGCTGATCGATCTGCCCTGTCTCTGGCTGCTGCGCAAGCTGTACCAGGCGCAGACCCGGGAGCAGTACCACCTGCTGAGCAATGTGATCAAGGGAGTGATGCTGACGGGCATCTGCTCGATGCTGCTGGTGCTGTCAAATTGATCTATGGAACCTATCATACTGGCGTCCGGTTCACCCCGGCGCAAGCAATTGCTGGAATGGGCGGAGGTGGATTTTGAGATCCGCGTGAAGGACACGCCGGAGAACTGGCCTGCGGGGATGGCAGTCATCGACGTTCCCGTGCATATCGCCCGAAACAAGGCGCTGGCGGTAAAGGCCGGTGCGGAGCCGGGACGCGTGGTCGTCGCCGCGGATACGGTAGTCGTCTTGGGCAACGAGATCATCGGCAAGCCCAGGGACCGGGCCGATGCCATCCATATCCTGTCACGGCTGGCGGGACAGCGGCATGAGGTGATCACGGGGGTGGTGCTTTTGCGGGATGGCGAGGAGCAGGCCTTTGCCGATATTACGGCGGTGTGGTTCCACTCCCTGACGACTGCGGAGCTCGAGGCTTATGTCGATAAATACAAGCCCTATGACAAGGCCGGCGCCTATGCGATCCAGGAATGGATCGGGGTGGTCGGGATCAAAGGGATCGAAGGAGATTTTTATAATGTAATGGGCCTGCCGGTGAGCAGGGTAGTACAGGCGCTGCGCCGCTGGCGCTGAGTGGGCCCGGAGGAGGTAGATCATGCGTGAGGAGTTATTACATTTCATCTGGCGATATCGCCATTTTCATCAACAGGGACTGGTAACCGAAGACGGGCGGCCGCTTGGCATCGCCTTTCCGGGCGAGCCGAATACCAACCAGGGACCCGACTTCCGGGATGCGAAACTGTCGATCGGCGGAGAGCCCTTGACCGGCGCCGTGGAGCTGCATATCCGCACTTCGGACTGGACGCGGCATGCCCACGACGGGGATATACATTACCGGGCCGTGATCCTGCACGTAGTCTGGGAGAACGACCTTGCGAATCCGCCGGCCGGCATTCCGGTACTGGTGTTACAGGACCGTGTTTCCAAGCCTTTACTGAGCCGGTATGAACACCTGATGAAGCTGCAGGGGTTTGTTCCCTGTGAGCGGCAGCTTTCCGGGGTCGGGGCCGCCGTCTGGCGGGACTGGATGCGGGCCCTGGCGACGCGGCGTCTGCAACGCCGGGCGCTGGTGATCTTTGGCTGGCTGGAGCATCTCCGCCAGGACTGGGAAGATACGACCTGGTGGTTGATGGCGCGGAGCCTGGGACAGCCCGTCAATGCGGGGGTCTTCGAGGCCGTAGCGCGGAGCCTGCCGTTGCGGCTGCTGCGGCGGCACCGGCTCCATCGCCCCACGCTCGAGGCCCTTTTGCTGGGCCAGGCGGGGTTGTTGCAGGCCGCGGGTAGTCCGCCGGGCGCCTACCCGGAATATCGTTTCTGGCAAAAGAAATATGGGCTTCGCCCCGTGTCGCAGCCGGTGTCCTTTCTCCGGATGAGACCAGGACATTCCCCCGTGCTGCGGCTGACCCAGTTGGCGGCGTTGCAGGCCGACGGAACGGGGTGGTTCGCGGTCGTGCGGGATGCGAAGACGGTGGACGAGGTGGTCCGGACGTTGGAAGGGGTGAAGGGGCTTGGCGCCGAAATGCGGTGCGGGATGTTGATCAATGCGTTCATCCCGGTGTTGTTCGCCTATGGGCAAACGGAGAAGGCGCTGCGATGGCTGGAGGAGCTGAAGGCCGAGCGGAACCAGGTCCTGCGGGGTTGGACCGGGCTTGGAGTGGTGGCGGGTGATGCGGCCGGGTCGCAGGGGTTGCTGGAGCTGAAGAAGGAATATTGCAACGCCCGGCGATGCCTCGAATGTGCGATCGGCCGGGCGCTGCTCTTTTCAAACGCTGCTTAGGCAGCGGATCATACGTTGGCGGGAACCCCGTTCCAGTGGAACTGTACATTCACCTTCAAATCCGGATGAATACTATACATCACCGGGCAGGTCTCGGCGACCCGTTGGAGAATGGTCCTTGTCTTCTCATCGAAGACCTGGCCGGCCGGAAAGTCGAAAACGACATCGACGCCGGCAATGCGACGCGGGTCGGCTGCCATGATCTTCTTAACAGACAGCTTCATCCCGCCGAGGTCTACCCCCATATCCCGGGTCTTGATGCCCATGGTGGTAGCCATGCAGGCGCCAAGGGCGGTGGCTACGAGGTCGGTGGGGGAGAATCGCTCTCCTTTGCCCTGGTTATCAGTGGGTGCGTCGGTCTCTATTTCTGTCCCGGATTGCAGGTGTTGGGCAACCGTTCTCAAATCTCCTTCGTAAATAACTGTTGAGGTCATTGGACAATAAATTTTACATAAATTTACGCCAGTTAATTCTAAATCATTAGCAGTGAAGAAACTTTTGCTCGTCTTTACCGTCTCGACCCTGGCGCTGACCCTTTTTGCCCAAAACGCGGATAGTACCAACATGGTATCGAGGCGTAACCGGCAGAACTCCAAGCGCGACCGGATGAACAACCTGCTAAGGATGGAAGAGGAAGGGGATCTTATCTTCAATAAGCATAATATATTCGGCATCCGGCTGGCTTCCGATGGGTATGGGATCAATTTTGAAAAAGGGAAGTTCAAATCGCCCCGGCGCACCCTGCTTTTTCAGTTCGAGCTCAACGAAAAGAAGGATCCTAAAGAACATCATATCTCCGCCACCTCCGACGGCATCAATTTCTCCTCGGTGGTGCCCTACAAATTGAATAATCTCTACGAGTTCAAGATGGCGATCGGTGAGGAGCGCCTGCTCGGCGGGAAGGGTAACCGAAACGGGGTCGCGGTCACTTATCTCTATTCCGCCGGGATCACCGCCGGTCTGCTCAAACCGTACTACCTGGATGTCCAGAATCAGATCACCGGGTCGTCTTTCCGGAAAACCTACGATCAAATGGTGACCGACACCGCTTCAGGGGACGTGATCACCGGCGCGTCCGGCTTTACGGTAGGCTGGGGCAACCTGAAGATCAAGCCGGCGGTGAATGCCCGCCAGGCGATGCGGTTCGACTATGGCCGCCTGAACCAGAGCGTGGCGGCCATCGAGGTCGGATTGACCGAAGAATTCTACTTTAGCAAGATACCGCTGGTCTACCTCGTGAACCAGCGTCAGTTCTTCTTCAATGCCTATGTCGCGATCCTTTTCGGGAACCGAAAGTGACGTACATTTGTCAGATGGAATCCAACGTTAACACATCAGCCTGCCTCCCGGCAGATGGATCTAAGATACAGAAGCCCAATTGGTTACGTGTAAAACTCCCCATCGGCGAAAGCTATAAGCACGTCCGCGGCCTGGTAGATACCCACAAACTCCATACTATTTGCGAGAGCGGCAACTGCCCCAATATGGGCGAGTGCTGGGGGGAAGGGACGGCTACCTTTATGATCCTCGGGAATGTCTGCACGCGTAGCTGTGGTTTTTGCGCCGTTGCGACGGGCCGCCCCGATCCGGTGGACTGGGACGAGCCCCAGCGGGTGGCCGAAGCCATCTACCTGATGAAGGTCAAGCATGCGGTGATCACCTCGGTCGACCGGGACGAGCTGAAGGACGGCGGCAGCATCATCTGGCAGAATACCATCCGGGCGGTGAAGGCCCTGAACCCCGATACCACGCTTGAGACGCTGATCCCCGATTTCAAGGCGGAGAAAGAGAATATCGCCCGGGTCATCGAAGCCGCGCCCGAGGTGGTTTCGCACAATATCGAAACGGTAGAGCGGCTGACGCGGCAGGTGCGCATCCAGGCTAAGTACTGGCGCAGCATGGAGACCCTCAAGACGCTCAAGGAAGGGGGGATGCGGACCAAGAGCGGGATCATGCTCGGTCTTGGGGAATCGAAAGAGGAAGTGGTACAGACCCTGGGCGATCTGCGCAACAGTGGGGTCGATGTCGTTACGCTAGGGCAATACCTGCAGCCGACGAAGAAGCATCTGCCGGTGCTCCGGTTCGTTCATCCCGATGAGTTCGCCGAGTTAAGGGAGATAGGTTATGATCTGGGTTTCGACTTCGTGGAAAGCGGCCCATTGGTACGCAGCTCCTATCACTCCGAGCGACATGTCATTCCCGGCTATGGCCGTGGGGAATGGCTGAAGGCGAAAGAAGCTATTTAATTATGGCCAAAACGGTTGCGCTTTGCTTGCTGTATCTTTTGCCTGCCCGGCTTTGTCATGCGCAGCTGCATTGGCAACGGGTGGACTCCCTCTACGGGGCCCTGCCGGGCTCCATTCATGTATATCGCAGCACCGACAGTCTCGATGGATTCCCATCCGTCGCTTATTATGTTTCCGCCCGGCTGAAGGACAAGGATATCCAGTTCTCGGCGACAACGGGGCAGGGTAAGCGCTTTACGCCGGAGCAGTATTACCAGATCGAACAGTCGCCACTGGTCGTTGTGAATTGCACTTTCTTTTCCTTTAGCACCAATGAGAACTTCAATCTCGTCGTCAGGGACGGGAAAATGCAGGCCTATAATGTCACCTCGCTGCGGGGAACGGGCAATGACTCCCTCTTCTATTATTACCCAACGCGCGGCGCCATCGGCATCGACCGGAAGCGGCGGGCGGATGTCGCCTGGACTTTTACGGACAGCACCCGCCGATGGCCGTATGCGTTCGAGGACCGGCCCGTTATCGCGAAGGGAAAGGATACGGTGCCGTCGATCTACAGCCTGAACGACATCGAATGGAAATGGTGGAAGATGCGGACAGCGGTCGGCGGTGGACCCGTGCTCATCCATGACGGGAAGATACGCATCACGACACGGGAGGAGCAGTTGTTCCCCGACTCCAATCCCAACGGGGAGCGCAATCCGCGGACGGCGATGGGCTATACCCGCGATGGGCGGCTGATCATCCTGGTCGTGCAGGGGCGGACCCCGGGGGTCGCCGCGGGGGCGAGCTTGCAGCAGGAAGCACAGCTGTTATTGCAACTGGGTTGTTATGAGGCACTGAATCTTGATGGGGGTGGCAGCAGCTGTCTGCTCGTGAATGGCCGCGAAACCATCCATCCTTCGGATAAGGAAGGACAACGGCCGGTGCCGGCGGTATTCCTGATCCGGCAGACGAAACAATAGACCCAAGCGGAATGGCTCGGCAGGGTGCGCCTATGCTTTCATATCCCACACCAGCGCGCTGGCGCCGAGGATCGCGGCGTCGGATTCCTTCAGATGGCTGACGAGTATCTTCACCTTGTTCTGGAATACCTGGATCAGATTTTCCTCCATATGCTCGCGGGTAGGCTTTAGAATCAGATCGCCGGCCTTTGTCAGTCCGCCGAAAAGAATGATCGCCTCCGGGCTGGAGAACATCACGAAATTGGCGAGGGCCATTCCGAGGATGGAACCGGTGAAGTCAAAAATATCCTTCGCCAGTTTATCGCCCTGGATCGCCGCGTCATAGACGACGCGGGAGTCGAGGCGTTCTTTTGGCGTGTTGCGCAGTTGGCTGAACTCCTCGCTTTTCTCGAGCATCTCGATGGCGGTGAGCTTTACTCCCGTGGCGGAGGCATAGGACTCGAGCGAGCCTTTCTTGCCGGTGCCTTCGTGGTAGCGGCCGCCGGGGATGACGGTAGTATGGCCGAGCTCGCCGGCGAAGCCGTCATGGCCGTAGATCAGCTTGCCATTGGCGACAATGCCGCTGCCCACTCCCGTACCCAGCGTGATCATGATGAAGTCCTTCATCCCTTTGGCGGCTCCGTACATCATTTCACCTATTGCTGCCGCGTTAGCGTCGTTGGTTAGGGTAGCGGGAAGTTGAAATTTATTCTGGATCAGCTTGGCCAGGGGAATGATCCCCCGCCAGGGCAGGTTGGGAGCATATTCCACCGTGCCGCTATAGTAGTTGCCATTGGGCGCGCCGACCCCGATCCCCCTGATGCGGCCCGTTCCGCCGGCCTTTTCGATGAGGGGAGCGACATGATTGTATAGTTCATCGATAAACCCCTCGACCTCGGAATGTCCGCGGGTGGAGATCTCGCTGGAAAAAAGGACGTTCCCGTTGCGGTCTACGATGCCGAATTTTGTACCGGTGCCGCCGATGTCGATGCCAATCGCAAGCGGATCATAAGAAGTGGAGGAGGCGGCTTTTGCCATGAATCATTTGTTTTTGTGTCGGGTTGCAAATATAATGATAAAACCCAACGCTTTATCAAACGTTGGGTTTTACAATGAAGTTACCTTAGAGGCTAGTGGCCACCCCCGATCTGTTCGTCGAAGTTCAGTCCCTGAGCTTTGAGGGTGCTCTTCAGACGAAGCGCGATCCAGGCCAGGATGACATAGCAGACGACCGCTACTATATAGCTGTAGTGCATTCCGGTGGAGGAGCCCAGTGCATCACCCACGGCGCCCTGGACAGGGGGGACGACCGCGCCACCCAGGATCATCATGATCAGGAAGGCCGAACCCTGGCTGGTGAACTTGCCAAGACCCGCCACGCCGAGCGAGAAAATGCAGGGCCACATGATCGAATTGCAGAGCCCCGCGGCCATGATACAATAGACCGAGAAGATGCCGCTGGTGAGTACCCCTATGAGAATAAACAGACCTGCCAGCAGGGCCAGTGTCAACAGGGTCTTTACCGGCTTTTGCTGACCGAAGAAAAAGGCGGCGACCGCCACAGCGACAAAGCCGGCATAGCCGTAAAGATCGCTGACATCACCGCTGTAGAGATGATTGACAAATAACGCGACGCCGAAAGCGATAAATGGGACGAGGATGGTCGCGATACGTTTTCCCATTTCTGAGAGATTGAAGACCCCGATCGCCCCGGTCCAACGGCCGATCATGAGGCTGGCCCAGTACAAGCTCACGTATTTGGAGATCTTACTTTCGTCGAGGCCGGAGAGGGTGAGGTACCCCGGTTCCCGAAGGAGGGCGCCGAAGTTATTGTCGATCGTGACTTCTACGCCCACATAGAGGAAAATACCCAACATCCCGTAAATGAGTTGAGGATAGCGCATCGCGCCCCATTTATCATGGTTTTTGATAGCAGCAGAATTGGAATAGACCAGGATGCCAACGACCACCAACAGGGTTATGATCAGCAGGGGCAGCTTCTCGATCGAGGTGAGCTGACCGACCAGAATGATCACCCCGATAAGGACGGTCATCAGGATCAGCGATCTCGACGCCTTATAGGATCCTTCGAAGCGGTCGTCATCCTTGCCGGCGGGAAGCCTGGAGAAGGTGAAGAACAGCGCTACGGCTGCAAATACGCAAGCCACGATCAGGAACAGGTTGTTGATGTTCGTGACCGTCGCCTGGCTGGCATCGCCACCCACCTGGCCGAACAGAAAAACGCTGAAAATGATCGGCCCGAGAGTGGTCCCGAGGGAATTCACCCCTCCGGCCAGATTCAGCCGGTGGCTACCCGTCGATGGATCACCCAGCATGATCGCAAAAGGCTGCGCGGCGGTCTGCTGAAGTGAGAAACCAAGGGCTACGACAAAATAAGCTGCCAACAGTCCGGCAAACGAATGGGCATTGGCGGAAGGGATGATCAATAATGCTCCCGCTACCGAGATCCAGATCCCGTAGATGATCCCTTTTTTATACCCGATGCGGTTCAAAATATCGTATTTGACAAGACTCGATATTATATACAACGCCAGCGACCCGATAAAATAGGCACCATAGAAAGCCGAACCGAGCAATTGCGATTCAAACTGCGTCAGGCTGAAATTGTGTTTGCAGAATGGAATGAAGATGCTCTGCGATGCTGCGATGAATCCCCAGAAAAAAAAGACGAGGACTAACGTGGCTAGGGCTCCTGTATTGGTGGGTTGCTTTTGATTGGCCATTTAATAAGCATTTGGAATTAATTGGCCAAAATACCACCTTTTTCCGAAGCGAAAAATTTTTTCATCACCGGCACGCGGTTTAACCGAAAACCTTACTAAATTGAACAGGAATGGAAATACTTCACGTTTCTGCAGAGTGTTATCCCGTCGCCAAAGCCGGCGGGCTTGGCGACGTAGTTGGGGCTTTGCCGAAATACCAGCGGGACCTGGGACATATCGCGAAGGTGGTCATGCCGATGTATCGAACGAAATTCCTGGCGGCGAATGAATGGGAAGTAGTACACAAGGGATATACCCATCTGCACGATTACTGGTTCAATTATACGATCATCAAGGAAAAGACCAATAAGCTCGGTTTCGACCTGTACATGGTGGATATCTACGGACTGCTGGACAGGGAAAAGATATACGGCTATTCAGATGATGTGGAGCGGTTCACGGCTTTTCAGATCGCGGTCGTCGACTGGCTGTCGGCGTGGAAGCATCACCCGGATGTGGTCCACGTACACGATCACCATACGGCCCTGATCCCTTTCATGCTCAAATATTGTTTCGCCTACCAGCATCTGCAAGGCATCATTTCGATCCTGACGATCCACAATGCGCAGTACCAGGGGCAGACGGGGATGGACAAGACGGTGTATATCCCCGCCTGGGACAACTGGAAACGGGGACTGCTCGAATGGGCGGGGGCCCTCAACCCGCTGGCGTGCGGCATCCGCTGCGCCTGGAAGGTGACCACGGTGAGCCCGACCTACCTGGAGGAGATGCGAAGCAGTGCGGCGGGGCTGGAAGCGTTGCTGGAATATGAGAAGGGGAAGTGCAGCGGTATTTTGAACGGGATCGACACTGTCGTCTGGGACCCTGCGACGGACCGGTATGTCGAGAACCATTATGACGTCACGACTGTTGAGGAGGGGAAGGCGAAAAGCAAGGCCCTCCTTTGCGGGCAATATAACCTGGACATCCGCAAGCCGCTGATCGTGTTTATCGGCCGGCTTGTCGGGGACAAAGGGGCGGACCTGCTGCCGCAGGTGATCGAAGACTCCTTTTATTATCTCGGCCGCAAGATGAACTTCTTTGTGCTGGGTAGCGGGTTGGCGGAGATCGAAGGGAAGTTACAGGCGATCCGGGAACTGTCGAGGGGCGACTATAATACTTATATGGGCTATGACGAAGGGCTTAGCCATCTGTTGTATGCGGGCGCAGACTATATCCTGATGCCTTCGCGCGTGGAGCCCTGCGGGCTCAACCAGATGTACGCCCTCCGCTATGGCACGGTGCCGGTAGTCCGGAATACGGGCGGCCTGCACGATACGGTGATCGATTATGGCGATAAGGACGGTTACGGCATCCGTTTCAACCATGCGTCGGTGCAGGATATGACCCATAGCGTCTGGAGGTCGGTGGAACTTTATCATCAGCCGGAGATGTTAAAAGAGATCCGGCAGCGGATGATGCGATTGGATTTCAGCTGGGAGACCAGCGTACGTGCTTACCTGGACCTTTATGACCAGGCCAGGCACGGGGGATAGGACACGCGAGACAGGAGGTATAAAATTAGATTAGCTTTATAAACCAGATTGTTCATTAATTTAAACGCTTGTATATGTCCAAAGAAATTTTATCCGTCATCTTGGGAGGAGGAGCAGGAACGCGGTTGTATCCCCTTACCGCCAGCCGCAGCAAGCCGGCCGTTCCTATCGCAGGTAAGTACCGGCTGGTCGATATTCCTATTTCGAACTGTCTGAACTGCGGTATATCACGAATGTTCGTCCTGACCCAGTTCAACTCTGCGTCCCTGAACCGGCATATCAAGAACACCTATCATTTCAGCGCCTTCAGCTCTGCCTTTGTGGACATCCTGGCGGCCGAGCAGACCCCGGACAACCCTACCTGGTACCAGGGAACGGCCGACGCGGTCCGGCAATGTTTGCGGCATATCGGGCCTTTCGACAGCGAATATGTGCTGATCCTCTCCGGCGACCAGCTGTACCAGATGGACTTTATGGAAATGCTGGCCCATCATAAGGAGAAAGGCGCGGATATCTCGATCGCGACCATCCCCGTGAACGACCGGGAGGCCTCGGATTTCGGGATCATGAAGATGGACGAGAATGGTTTTATCACCTCCTTTACGGAGAAGCCGAAGAAGGACATGCTGCCGCCCTGGGTCAGCGATACGGGTCCTGCCATGCACGCGCAGGGCCGGCACTACCTGGCCTCGATGGGGATCTATATCTTCAACCGGCAGCTGCTGTCCGACCTGCTGCAGAATGAATTTGCGGAATCCACGGACTTTGGTAAGGAAATAATTCCCCAGTCCCTGGAAAAATACAAGGTGGTGAGCTACCAATACGAAGGCTACTGGACCGATATCGGGAATATTCCCTCGTTCTTCGAGGCCAACCTGGGATTGACAAAGGATATCCCCGATTTTAATCTTTTTGACAACGAAAAGGCCATCTATACCCGCGCCCGGATGCTGCCCCCCGCCAAGATCAGCGGTACGACGCTGGAAAAGACGATCATCGCCGAGGGGTGTATCATCAACGCCTCGCGGATCGAGAACAGTGTGATCGGTATCCGGACACGGATCGGGACGGGCACGACGATCGTCAGCAGCTACCTCATGGGGGTCGACTATTATGAGACGATCGAGGAGATCGAGCTCGCGCGCCAGCATGGGCTGCCGACGGTGGGTATCGGGCACCGGTGCTATATCCGCAACGCCATCGTCGACAAGAACTGCCGGATCGGCGACGACGTCCGGATCAACGGCGGCCATCACCTCGAGAATTCGGACCATTCCCTGTACACGGTAAAAGAGGGCGTGGTGGTGATCAAGAAAGGGGCCGTGCTGCCGAACGGGTTTGTGATATAGAGTAACAATCTTGCTTGCTATATGACTGCTAAACCGCGACTGACGACCGGGCAGATCTTTACCATGAGCTTTGGTTTCATGGGGATCCAGTTTGGCTTTGCGCTGCAAAATGCCAATACGAGTCGTATCCTGCGGTCTTTTGGCGCCGATGTCGACCAGTTGCCGTCCTTTTGGCTGGTCGCCCCACTGGTGGGGATGATCGTTCAGCCGCTGATCGGTCATTACAGCGACCGGACCTGGAACCGGCTGGGGCGGCGCAAGCCTTATTTTCTCACAGGCGCCCTGCTTTCTTCCTTAGCATTGATCCTATTGCCCAACTCCGGCTCGCTGGCCGGTGTCATCCCCGCGCTCTGGGTAGGGGCCGGCTTTGTGATGGTCATGGACGCCTCCTTTAATGTCGCGATGGAACCTTTCCGGGCGCTGGTGGCGGACAACCTGCCGGACAGCCAGCGAACCCTGGGCTTCTCGGTGCAAACCTTTCTGATCGGCCTGGGCGCTGTCGGAGGGTCCTACCTGACGACCTGGCTGGCCAAACTGGGATGCAGCCAGACGCCGGGGGCCAGCGGTATCGCGGACAATATCAAATATTCCTTCTATATCGGTGCGGCCGTATTCATTGTGGCAATATTGGTGACGGTATTGTTCTCCAAAGAATATCCACCGGAAGAATATGAGCGATACCATGGCAAAGTGGAACATGCCGGGGAAAAGGCGGGACTGGGGGAGATCGGGCGGGACTTTGCCCGGATGCCCAAGACCATGAAGCAGCTGGGGCTGGTCCAGTTCTTCAGCTGGTTTGCGCTGTTTAGCATGTGGGTGTTCACAACCGATGCTGTTGCCACCCATGTGTATGGGCTTTCGGCTACAGATGTCAAATCGGTGACCTATAACGATGCGGGCAACCAGGTGGGAAATGCCTTTGGCGTGTACAATCTCGTGGCGATGATCTATGCGCTGTTCCTGCCGGCGATCGCCAAACGCCTCGGGCGGAAGCTGACGCATGCGCTGAACCTGTTGGCCGGCGGAGTAGGATTGATCTCGATCTTCTTTATTCATAACCCTACCATGCTCAACTATGCCATGATCGGGGTTGGGCTCGCCTGGGCCAGCATCCTGGCGATGCCCTATGTGATCCTCAGCGGGTGCATCCCCGCGGGGAAGATGGGTATCTATATGGGTATCTTCAATTTCTTCATCACCCTGCCGCAGATCGTCAACGGGGTTTTCGGTGGCTGGATCATGAAACACCTGTACGGTGGCCAGCCCATTTATTCCATCATCATGGCCGGGTTCTGCCTGATCGCGGCGGCCATCTCTGTGCTGTTCGTCTATGATGGCGGCGCGATCCGCATCCAGCAGGAAAAAGCGGGCTTTTATGCGTAAATTCTTGTTTCTCGTAGCCGGCTGCCTGCTGCTCAGGGTGGCAACGGCGCAAATCTACCCCAGCAACTGGTGGGTAGGGATGAAACATTCCACGATCCAGCTGATCATCCGCGGCGAAGGGGTGGGGAAGGCGACCGGGGTGACGGTGAATTACCCCGAGGTAACGGTGACCGACTGGCATCGCGCGAGCAGTCCCAATTATGTGTTCCTGCATTTGCGCATCGGAGCAGCGGCGAAACCCGGAACGGTGACGATCGGGCTCACCGGAAAAGGATCGGTCACGTTGCCGTTGGAGCAACGCCGGGCTGGTAACGGCACGGCCTATGCGCAAGGCATCACCTCGTCCGACTTCATCTACTTCCTCATGCCCGACCGGTGGAGCAACGGCGACCCGGGCAACGATCGCATCCCCGGGCTACGGGATCAGTCACTCGACCGGGATTCCATGTATTTAAGACATGGCGGCGATCTCCAGGGGATCATCGACCATCTTGACTATTTGCAACAGCTGGGAGTGACCGCGCTGTGGATGACGCCCGTGATCCTGAACGATATGCCGGACCGGACGGAGCACGGCTACGCATTCACCGATCACTATACCGTCGACCCGCGATTGGGTGGAGCAAAAATGTACGCGAAATTATCCGCAGAGCTGCACCGGCGGGGGATGAAACTGATCCAGGACGCCGTTTATAATCATGTAGGAGGTTATCACTGGATCATGACCGATCCGCCGGAAAAAAGCTGGCTGCATCAATGGCCCACCTACACCCAAACCAATTATCGCGGCGAACCGCTGATGGACCCGCATGCCAGCGCTGCCGACCGGAAGCTGTCGAGCGATGGCTGGTTCACGCGGCAGATGCCCGACCTGAACCAGGACAATCCCGACCTGGCGGAATTTTTGATCCAGCATGCGATCTGGAGCGTGGAATCCTTTGGGGTCGATGGCTGGCGGATCGACACCTATATGTACAACAGCCTGCCTTTTATGAACCGCTGCAACCAGGCCCTGACCGACGAATACCCGAAGCTGACGATGTTCGGCGAATGCTGGACCGCGGGCGTGGCGCGGCAGGCGTATTTTACGCGGAACAACCTGAACACGCCTTTTAAAAGCAATCTTACGGGCGTGCTGGATTTTCAGTGTCTCTTCAATGGGATCGCGCCGGCATTGAAGGATACTTCCGCCTTCGGAGGAGGCGTCAACCAGCTCTACCAGACGCTGGGCGAGGATTTCCTGTATCAGCATCCGGCGAACAATGTCATCTTCCTCGACAATCATGATATGAGCCGGTTCTTCTCGCAGGCGGGGGAAGAGGTTGCCGCGCAAAAGATCGGCCTGGAGTGGCTGCTGACCGAACGCGGCATCCCGCAGTTGTATTATGGGACGGAAGTGCTGATGGCCGGGATCAGCAACCCGGATGGACTCGTGCGATCGGACTTCCCCGGCGGATGGAAGGGGGACTCCCGAAGCGCTTTTACCGGCGAGGGACTGACGGCCGGCCAACGGGCGGCGCAGGAGCTGGTAAAGAAGCTGGGCCGGTTCCGCCTGCACTCTTCGGCGCTACGCACAGGGTCGATGATGCAATATGTTCCGCAGGGTTCATTGTATGTCTATTTCCGCTATGACGCAAAGCAAACGATCCTTTGCGCGATGAATACGGGGAATGCGCCGGTGACCGTGGATTTTGGCCGGTTCGGCGAGCGAACGAAAGGGTTTACCCAGGGAGTGGATGTCCTGACGGGGGAGAATCACGCGTTGGGGCAGGCGGCCACGCTGCCCGGGCGGACGATGTGGGTGCTGGAATTACAGTAATATCGCCTCGATATATTGCCGTCCTGTTTTCCGCCAATCTTTCAGACTGGGTTGTACACTTTGCAGGAGTCCGGCGTTGTTGACCTTCTTGCCCTTTACGGGAGGCGCCACCTGGGCATCGGAGACAGTAACGGCCTCCACCTTTGTTGCAAACCAGGATACGTGATTATGCGGGAGGGATACCCCCAGGATCATTCCCGGCAAGCCGGTAAAGGACTCGGGTCCGCCTTCGGCAAGGATCTCATCGGTATAAAAGGCCACGACATAGATCGAATCCATGATGATCGCGTTGGCGCGGCGGCAGTTGAAGCCCGCGATGTTCCGGGTCTCGTCGGTGATCTTCCATTTGATGGGCCGGAGGCTATCTTCCACCAGGAAGCCCTCTTCGAACACGTTCTTCCGGCTGATGCACTTCCTTGTTTCCAGATCGGAGAAAATAACATTATCCTGGGCCGGCGGCGTCCAGAAGAAGAAGGTCTGCTTGTCGTCACTCTCCCGGCCGGGTTTATACAGGCATTTGTTACCGGTGAAATAGAGATCGAAATAGGAGGTCCGGAAATGGTTGGCCATTTTTTTCATCAGGTCGACCCAGTGGTCGTCCCCCTCTTCCATGGTCTGCTGCATCTGGGCGTAGACATTGACACTTCGCTGGAATTCGATGCGGCCGTGGGGGATGAAAATGGAATTGCTTTGCGCCCGGACCGTGCCGGCGGCAAAGCAGAGGAGAAGCAGGCTGGATAAAAGTTTGCGTATCATAATTAGCGTTGTGGCGGCATCGGCGTGCCGGCCTTTGTAAAGTTCCAGACCACCGAAAGCATGCCGTAGCGTTTGATGGTCGTATAGGTGCTCTGGGAAATAAAGTTACTGTTGACGTTGCGGTTAAAGCCTATATTCTGGTTGAACAGGTCGTTGACGGCCACCTTGATCAGCAGGGCGTCGTTCTTGAGGAATTTCTTGCCGATCCAGCCATTGACCAGCGCTACGTTGTTGTTCGTGGTAAAGATCGGCGTTTTCTGGCGTAAGTTGATATCGGCATCCGCATGGATCTGGAACTTCAGCGGAAGGAACAGGTTGCCTTCCGGCTGGATCTGATAGGTCCAATAGCTGGTGGAGATGCCGGTATTGACCGTGCTCCGGCTCTCGGTATGGCTCGCGTTGAACCGAACCCCGATATCGAATTTCTTCTCCTTGGATTTATAGATCCCGGTCCCAAGGGTATAGGTTGCACTGCGTGTCTTATTGGCCGCTCCGTTGATGTAGCTGACATTGCCGGAGTTATTGGCGTTCCCATTGATATCGAAACGCAGATCGGGCTTCGCCCATTTGAAAGAGTAGTTGAGGTAACCGCTGAGGCGATAGTTGCCCTGTACGTTGATGTATTGGTTCACCCGTTTGCCGCTGTCCAGGTTGATGGTGACGCTGTTGGCAATGTCGTTCTCGGTAATGGAATAGTTGATGCCTGCCCAGATGCCGCGGTCGGTCAGCACCTTATAATCGTTGAAGAAGAGCCGGAACTGATTGGTGAACTTCGGTTTGAGGGCTGGATTACCGATGGTGATGTTCAGCGGGTCCTCATTGGTATAAATAGGCTGGATCTGCGTCAACTGGGGCTGGTCGGTCCTGCCGTTATAGTTGAAGCCCAGCCGGCGCATATTGCTGAAAGACCAGGTGAAGTTGGCATTGGGATACCAGTTGACAAAGTGGCGGTGGCCACTGGTGTCGGCCACCAGGTCCCGCTGGTCGAACTGGGTCAGCCCGACATCGGAACCCAGGGCGAACCGGAGCTTCTTTTTGATCAGGGTATAACCCAGCCCACCCCGGTGCGTGAATACATTGTATTTATAGTCATTGCTGAAGAGCGAATCGAGAAGCATGTACTTGCCACCGAAGCCCTTGTTATACGAATCCCGGTTCGAGTGACTGTTGTTGAGCACCACACCGTAGTTGGCGACCAGGAAGGAAGTCTTTGAGAGCGGTTGGGTGAACGTTGCCCGGGTATCGACGAGCGTGGTGACCGTATGAAAGTCTTTTAGCTGGTCGACCAGCGAGTCGTAGGAAGGAGCCCCTTTCGGATAAAACTGCGTATTGGAATAGAGGAAGCCGGCGGATTTGTCATCGGTATAGTTCTCGCGGACGGCCATCGAGATCGTGCGACCCTTCGCCAGTTTCTTCCGCCAGATCAGGTAGCTGTTGAGTATGTTCTTGTCGCCCCCGGTGCTGGTGATCCGGTCGTTATGATTGATCAGGCTGCTGTCGCTGCCGAGATAATCGCTATGAAACTCATTGAACGTAGTCTTGTGGTCGGTGCCGCCGGTGGCCTGGATCTTCAGGGAGGAGGTGGAATCGAATTTCACTTCATAGTTGCCGTCCGCGGTATGGCGGGTGATCTCGTTCCTGAAGTTCTGCGTCTGGTTGTTGAAAGAGATGGAGTTGTTAAGGATGTTCTCGGTGTTGGTGACGGTGTTGCCGGCCACATTCAATTGCAAATACTTGTAGTTTCCGTTGAGCGATATATTGTCATCGGACCATTTATTATTAAAATGGAGTCCGCCGGTCTTTACGCTGGGTTTGCCCTGTCCTTCGTACTGGCCCGACCAGCTGTCCAGTTCGTCGTTGTTGCCGGTCGACGTGAAATTGAAGGACCCGGTATTCTGATCGACGTCGATATTGTCCACAAAGCTCTGTCCATACGTATCCCGCTCGCCCCAGTTGAGCCCGGTCTTACCGGTGTTGGAGATGATCCCGTAGGCGGAGAGCTTTTCCTTTTTCTTGAAATAATTGGCCATGAGCTGTTCGTCATAATAGCCGTCCGTGCCGACGCCGCCGGTGAGCCGGCCGAAATAACCCATCTTCTTATCATTCTTCAATTTCAGGTTGATCGTCTTTTCCCGTTGTCCGTCGTCGATGCCGGTGAAGCTGGCCTGGTCGCTTTTCTTGTCATAGACCTGTACCTTGTCGACCATGTCGGCGCGCAGGTTCTGTGTGACCAGGGTCGGGTCATCGCCAAAGAACTCTTCCCCGTCGACGAGGACCTTCTTGACGGCTTCACCCTGGGCGGTGATCTTGCCGTTCTTGTCGACCTGGATGCCGGGGAGCTTCTTCAGGAGATCTTCCACGGAGGCGCCCGCCTGGGTTTTGAAGCTGTCGGCGTTGAATTCGGTTGTGTCGCCCTTGATCCGTACGGCGCCTTTATTCCCGCTGACGACGACCGTTTCCAGCAATTTGCTCTTCAGCGTCATGCCGATGGTGGGCAGGACGATGGCGCCGGAGTCTCTTATAAAGAGGGTGTCGACATAGTCGGCATAAGAAGGATACGTAACCAGGATGATATAGTGTCCGGTCGGTGCGATGAGCTGGAAATGGCCGCCGGCGGTGGTTCGGGTGTGGCTGACCAGGATACTGTCGCTGGGGCGGAGCAGGAGGACGGAGCCGTTTGTCAGGGACTTTTTTTCGGTGGTATCGGCAATAGTGCCGGAGATGCGGGAGGATTGAGCCAATGCAGCCGAGGAGGACAAAAAGATAGACAGTAAAAGTACAGTTAGTCTAGGCATAAGGATCTTCCAGGTTAGGTGGGCTGAAATTAGATTCAAACTGATGGATATGCAACACCGAACCCTTAAATTTACGTTAAAGACACCAAGATGAGATATGAAGAAGTGCATTTTGTCGATTCGGCCTTGCCGGTTTGGAACTATTCCCTTTTTTCGGATGAGGATATTCGCAACTTCCAGCAGGGCACGCATTACAGGGTTTATGAATTATTCGGCAGCCATCGTCTAACGGTGTTGGGCCGAAAAGGCTATTACTTCGCCGTCTGGGCGCCCAATGCAACGGCGGTGTCGGTGATCGGCAATTTCAATGACTGGATGCCGGACACGCATCCACTTTTTGTCCGGCTGGAGCGCTCGGGTATTTGGGAAGGTTTTATCCCCGATGTCCCCGATGGCGAATCCTACAAGTATCATATTAAAGGTTTTAATGGGGTGACTCTGGACAAGGGTGACCCCTATTGCCATTTCTGGGAGATGCGGCCCAAGACTGCTTCCATAACCTGGGAGCTGGATTTTCTTTGGAAAGACGCAGAGTGGATGCAAACCCGTAAAAAGCACAACTCGCTGGACGCCCCGTGGAGCGTCTACGAGGTGCATCTCGCCAGCTGGATGCGGCCCGACCCCTTTGATGAGGAACGCTATAACAGCTATGACCAGATCCGGGAGCTGCTGGTGCCTTATGTCAAACAGATGGGTTTCACCCATGTGGAGCTGATGCCGGTGATGGAACATCCCTTTGACGGCAGTTGGGGATACCAGGGGACGGGATATTATGCCCCGACAAGCCGGTTCGGCGATCCCCAGGGATTTATGGCGCTGGTGGACGCCTTTCACCGGGAAGGCATCGGGGTCATTCTCGACTGGGTACCTTCTCATTTCCCATACGATCACCATGGGCTGTACCTCTTCGACGGGGCGAACACCTACGAATACGCGGACATGCGCAAGGGTTTTCATCCCGACTGGAACAGCTATATCTTCAACTACAGCCGGGGCGAGGTGAAGTCGTTCCTGATCAGCAATGCCCGCTTCTGGCTGGATAAATTCCATGTCGACGGAATTCGGGTCGATGCCGTGAGCTCGATGCTGAAGCTGAACTATTCCCGCCAGGCGGGGGGCTGGGAGCCCAATGAGTATGGCGGGGACGGCAACCTCGAAGCGATCGCTTTTATAAAAGACCTTAACCAGACCGTATTCCGGGATTTTCCCGATGTGCAGACCATTGCCGAGGAGGCGACGGACTGGCCCGGAGTAAGCCGGCCGACCTATGCGGGCGGGCTTGGCTTCGGGATGAAATGGATGATGGGCTGGATGCACGATACGCTTGACTATTTCAAGCTCGACCCGGTGCACCGGCGGCATCACCAGGACAAGTTCAGCTTCAGCATGATGTATTATTATGATGAGAACTTCGTGCTTCCGCTGAGCCATGACGAGGTGGTGCATGGCAAATCGCCGATGATCTATAAGATGCCGGGGGACGATTGGCAGAAATTCGCCAATCTGCGGCTTTTATATACCTATATGCTGACACATCCGGGGGGAAAGCTGTTGTTCATGGGCAACGAGTTCGGGGCGACGACGGAATGGAATTATAAGACGGAGCTGCCCTGGCACCTGTTGCAATACGATTCGCACCGGCTGTTGAAGGACTGTGTGCGCGATCTCAACGGCCTGTTGCGGAGCGAGCCGGCGATGTACGAGAACCAGTTCAATATGTACGGATTCGAGTGGGTGGATCTCCGGCACCGGGACGAGACCGTGATGGTCTATCGCCGGAAGGGTAAGGATGCGGCGGGGGACCTGCTGGTGATCCTCAATATGACGCCGGTGGTGCGGCGCGACTGGCGGGTGTATGCGCGGGGGAAGGAGGCGTGGAAAGAGATCTTCAACAGCGACGACCGGAAATACTGGGGGACGGGGGATACGAATAATCCGGCTATTCCTGTCCGGCTCGTCGATGAGACGGATGGCATTTATGAGTTGACGGTCCATTTGCCGCCGCTCGGTGGGATCGTGCTGAAATAAGCGGCCGGCCGGGCCGCGGGCGCCTGCAATCTCTCCAGGCCGCGGGCGCTTACATTCTCTCCGGGACGCGGATGCCGAGGACGTTCATCCCGTTTCGGAGGGTATTGGCCGTTAGCCGGCAGAGTTGCAGGCGAAGGGCCTTTTTCTCCGGCGTTTCCGCGTTGGCGATGCTATGTTCCGCATAAAAAGAATTGAAGGTCTGCGCGAGCTGGTAGGCATACGCGGCGATCACCGAAGGGCTCATCTCCTGGCCGGCCTGTTCGATGACGGCGGGGAATTTCTCGAGCGTAATGATCAGGGTCTTTTCGAGGGGGAGGAGGGGAGCCGCCGGGCGGGGTGATGCCTGGGCGTCCGTGACGGTTCCATCGGGCGATCCGGCAACAAGCGATTCTTTGCGCAGGATACTTTTGATCCGCGCATAGGCATACTGGCTAAAGGTGGCGGTATAGCCGTGGAGGTCGATGGATTCCTCGGGATTGAAGAGCATCCGCTTTTTTGGATCGACCCGCAGCAGGAAGAACTTCAGACCGCCGAGACCGATGATGTCGTACAGGTCCTCGAGCTCATCGAGTTTGAAATCTTCGGTCTTCCCCAGTTCCTTTGTCTTTCTTTCCGCCTCTTTTATCATCTCGTCGAGGATATCGTCGGCATCCACGACGGTGCCTTCACGGGTCTTCATCCTGCCCGTGGGCAGCTCCACCATCCCATAGCTCAGATGGAAGATGCCGTCGGCGGCGGGGATGCCGAGCTTCTGGCAGATCAGCTTCAGCACCTTGAAGTGATAGTTCTGTTCGTCACCGACGACATAGATGCTCTGACCGCTGTGGAATTCCTCGTATTTCTTTACGGCCAGGCCGATGTCCTGGGTCATATAAACGGCCGTGCCGTCGCGGCGCTGGACGATCTTCTGGTCGAGACCGTCGGAGGTCAGATCGATCATGACGCTGCCGTCCTCCTGTTTTTGGAAAACGCCTTTTTGCAGGCCCTGTTCGACGAGCTCTTTGCCGAGAAGATAAGTATTGCTCTCGTAGTATATTTTATCGAAGTCGCTGCCGATGCGGCGATAGGTCTCGTCAAAACCGGCGTAGACCCAGCTGTTCATTTTCTTCCACAGCTCGATCACTTCCGGCTTTCCGGCTTCCCAGTCGACGAGCATTTGCTGCGCCGCCTTCATAATGGGCGCCTCGCGTTCGGCCGTCTTCTCATCCATGCCGGTGGCGATCAATTCGGCCATTTGCTTCTTGTGTTCGGCGCCGAAGAGCACGTAATAGTCCCCGACGAGATGGTCGCCTTTGAGACCCGTACTCTCGGGTGTGGCGCCGCCCGCGAAGAGCTGCCAGGCGATCATGCTTTTGCAAATGTGGATGCCGCGATCGTTGGCGATGCAGGTCTTTACGATATCGTAGCCGTTGGCCTTATATATCTCGGCGATGCTCCAGCCGAGGAAGTTGTTACGGAGATGGCCGAGATGCAGGGGTTTGTTGGTGTTGGGGGAGGAATATTCCACCATGACCTTCTGGCCGTTTCTGGGTTTGCGGCCATAATCGGGATTGTCAAAGGAGGATTGAAGGAAATCGACCCAGTACCTATCTGAAATCGTCAGGTTAAGAAAGCCCTTGATGACATTATAGCCGGCAAACAGGCCGGGGTTAGCGCGCATCATTGCGTTGCCCAAGGTATCGCCCAAGTCTTCGGGCTTTTTTTTCAATTGCTTAACAAAGGAGAACAACACCACCGTATAGTCGCCTTCGAACTCCGGTTTGGTCTCATTGACAAGGACATCCGCTGCGGGTAGGGCAAATTGATACTCCTGTTGCAGTGCCTCGCTCGCGGCCGTTCTGATCTGGCTGATAAGTTCCATTTTCCCGTTAATTGGCTGCAAAAGTAAGACATGTTGGCCGTTTTTAGCGTTTTGTAAGTATCTTTGGGCATCCTGATGTTACGGCTTGTAAAAAATCGCATCATTGCACTTATCGATTTCTTTTATCCTCCGTTCAGCCGGCTGATGCCGCTGCAAACCTTCCGTTATGCAGCCTGTGGTGGGACGAGTACCCTGCTGGACATCGTGATGTATTGGTTCAGCTTCAATTATATTCTTCATAAAAGCAACGTGGATCTGGGTCTTCTCGGGACGTTCTCCCCCCACGTTGCCTCTATCTTCATCGCTTTTTGCGTCAGCTTTCCCACGGGTTTCATCCTGAACCGCTATATCGCCTTTCCCGGCAGCACGCTTCATGGGCGGATCCAGTTGTTCCGGTACTTCGTGCTGGTGATCATCTGTATCGCGCTGAATATCGTCTTCATCAAGCTCTTCGTGGAGCAGTTCCATATCTATCCCACTATCGCCAAGATACTGACCACCATCATCGTTGTGTGCTTCAGTTATGTGACGCAGAAGAATTTCACGTTCAAGGTCGAGCAGCCGAAATAATCATTATGAACCGGGCTCCGCCTGGAATGACTACTTCGGTTGGGTCATGCTGAACCAGTTGCCTAAATCATCACTGAGGATGACTTCGGTGCCGTAGAATTGTTCTTTGGGTTCCCCTTTGAAAGACACGCCCTTTCCTTTCAGCTCCTCATAGGTGGCGCGGCAGTCGGGAGTATGCAGTACCCCTGCGCCCAGCGCGCCTTTTTCGAGCAGCACCCGGAAGGCATGGGTTGTTTCTTCATCATACTTCATCATCCCGGAAAGCGGATTGAGCAGGGCGATCTCGAGGCCGGGCTGGTCGGGTGGGGTGATGGTCAGCCAACGGAAGCCATTCTCCATTTTTGCATCGGTGTTGACTTTAAACCCTAATTTGTTGACGTAGAAATCGTAGGCTTTGTCCTGGTCGAGCACGAAAAAGGTGACGTGGGAAACTTTAGTGATCATTTGTTGTTATTTTACTTTAAAGCTACGGACTCGGGGACGGAGGTATTTCTTGAATATTGCTATTCGTGCAGTTGTCGATAAAGCAATGCGGGATGAAGGATCGGGGTTGTTCGAGGGTCTGCTGACGGCGTTCATGGACCTGGACACGGTAATGGGTGGGGGCGTGGCCGATCTCTTTTTTAAAGAGCGTGCTGAAGGAGCCGATGCTTTCGAAGCCTACCTCGTTGCAGATCTCGGTTATGGTAAGCTCGTTCCCGGCCAGGCATTTCCGGGCCTGTTCGATCCTTTTGCGGGTAAGGTACTGGTGCGGGGTAAGCCGGTAAATGCGGGTAAACAACCGGTGGAAATGGAACCGGGAGAGACAGGCCTCCCGGGACAGCCGGTCCAGGTCGATGGGTTCGTTGAAATTGTCATCGATGTACAGCTTGGCCGAAACGATCTTTTTATATACGTCGGGGGCGATTGACATTCATTGAATTTTTAATGGCACGCTTTTCGCGCTGACCCGGTACAAATTTAGTAATTTCGCACCTTGCTCCTACAAAGGCCTGAAAGGGCCGCTAAAACAAGAACAGGCCTATGGTAACAGTCATCATTCCCGCTCTGAACGAAGAGAAAACGATCGGCCAGGTGATTCGGCAGGCCAGACGGAACGAGCTGGTGAATGAGATCATAGTCGTGGATGACATGTCTGCGGACAATACCATTGCGGAGGCCCGGAACGAGGGCGCCAAGGTGATCACCAGCACGCACGTGGGCAAAGGAGATTCGATGCGGGAAGGGATGATGATGGCCAGGAACGAGATACTGGTATTCCTGGATGCGGATATCCCGAGTTTTGAAGAGGATATCGTCGGCATGCTGACGGCGCCCCTCATCGCCGACCAGGCGGATTTCGTCAAATCTTATTTCGAACGCCAGAGCGGGCGCATCGCCGAGATCCTCGGTAAACCCTTGCTGGAGACGTTCTTCCCCCATCTTTTAAAATACAAGCAGCCGCTGAGCGGGATGATCGCCGGCCGCAAGTCGGTCTTCCAGAAAGTCGAGTTCGACAACGATTACGGGGTCGATATCGGGCTGCTGATCGATCTGCACAATGTCCGGGCGCGTATCGCCGAGGTTTGTATCGGCGAGGTAGAGAATGATCAACAGCCCCTGCATATGCTGGGCCGGATGGCCAAACAGATCGCCAACGCCATTTTCAAGCGGGTGAACATCTTCGACGGCGGACGCCAGGAAGAAGAGCAGACGCCGCATCTGATGCGGGAGCAGGTAGAGTTCGCCCTGAAGGGGATGGCCCGGCACCCGAAGAAAATGATCGTCTTCGATATGGACTATATCCTGCTGCAGGGTAGCTTTATCCGGGCGGCGGCACAGCGCTTCGGGTTCACCCGGGAGTTGAACGATATCCTGGCGCAACCGAAAAGCAATTATATCAAGACCCAGAAGATCGCCCGGCTGCTCGAGGGACGGACCTTTGCGGAGCTGATCCATGTGGTCGAGTCGATCCCGCTGATCGGCGACGCTGTACAGGTCATCCGCGAGCTGCAGGTGCGGGGCTATGTCTGCGGCATCATCAGCGACAGCTATCACGCCATCGCCAACCATGTCAAGAACCTGCTGGGACTCGATTTCACGCTGGGCAACGAACTGGAGTTCCAGAAGAGCGTATCTACAGGGGAGGTGAGGATCCCCAGCCAGCTGTTGAAGGACCGGTTCAGCCAGTGCGAGCACGACCATTGCAAGTCCAACATGTTCCAATACATCCTACACCGGTTTGGGATCAGCCTGGCAGATTCCGTGGCAGTCGGCGACGCCGAAAGCGACATCTGCATGGTCAAAATGGCGGGGACCGGTATTTCCTTCAATTCCCAAACGCCTACGGTGGATGCGGTGGCCGACTACGTGTTCCGTGGGGATTCCCTGAAGCCTGTCCTAGAAGTAGTTAGATGAGAACTGTCGGTTCGCCTGTCACTGTGGCAGCATTCCGGGCCGTGGCATAATCATTGACTATCCTTAGTCAAATTAATATATACTATATGGGAAAAATCATAGGAATTGACCTCGGCACGACGAATAGTTGCGTGGCCGTCATGGAGGGAAACGAGCCCGTAGTGATCGCCAACGATGAAGGTCGTCGTACGACCCCGTCGATCGTGGGTTTCCTGAAGAACGGGGAACGGAAGGTCGGGGATCCTGCGAAGCGTCAGGCCATTACCAATCCGATAAACACCATCATGTCGGTGAAGCGGTTCATGGGCCGGCGTTATGACGAAGTGACCAACGAGATCACCCATTGGAGCTATAAAGTCGTAAAGGGTGACAATAATACCATCAGGATCGATATCGACGGCCGGCTGTATACGCCGCAGGAGATATCGGCGATGATCCTGCAAAAGATGAAGAAGACGGCCGAGGATTATCTTGGCCAGGAAGTAACGGAAGCCGTTATTACGGTTCCTGCCTACTTCAATGACGCCCAGCGTCAGGCGACCAAGGAAGCCGGGGAGATCGCCGGTCTGAACGTTCGCCGGATCGTGAACGAGCCTACCGCTGCCGCCCTGGCCTATGGCCTGGACAAGCAGGGTAAGGATGAGAAGATCGCCGTATTCGACCTTGGCGGCGGTACCTTCGATATCTCCATCCTCGAATTGGGGGATGGCGTATTCGAAGTAAAGTCCACGAATGGCGATACCCACCTCGGTGGAGATGACTTCGACAAGATCATCATGGACTGGCTGGCCGACGAATTCAAGAAGGAAGAGAATGTCGATCTGCGCAAGGACCCGATGGCGCTTCAACGGCTGAAAGAAGCCGCTGAAAAGGCAAAGATCGAGCTGTCCTCGTCGAGTGAAACGGAAGTGAACCTGCCCTATATCACGGCGGTGGACGGGGTGCCCAAGCACCTGGTGAAGAAGCTGACCCGCGCGAAGTTCGAGCAGCTGGCGGACTCGCTGTTCGAAAGATGCCTGAAGCCCTGCGAGCAGGCGCTGAAGGACGCCGGCGTATCGGCTTCACAGATCGACGAAGTGATCCTGGTGGGCGGTTCCACCCGTATCCCCAAGGTACAGGAGATCGTCGAAAAGTTCTTTGGCAAGAAACCGAACAAGGGGGTTAACCCCGATGAGGTGGTTGCAGTAGGCGCTGCTATCCAGGGCGCCGTACTCACCGGCGAGGTGAAGGACGTGCTGCTGCTCGACGTAACCCCGCTGTCGCTCGGTATCGAGACCATGGGCGGCGTAATGACGAGACTCATCGAGAGCAATACGACGATCCCAACGAAAAAGTCCGAGACTTTCTCGACGGCGAGCGATAACCAGCCCGGCGTTCAGATCCATGTGCTGCAGGGCGAACGTCCCATGGCTTCGCAGAACAAGAGCCTGGGTACCTTCAACCTCGACAATATCCCACCCGCCCCACGCGGCGTTCCGCAGATCGAGATCACTTTCGATATCGATGCCAACGGCATCCTGCATGTAACGGCCAAGGATAAGGGCACGGGCAAGGAACAGAAGATCCGCATCGAAGCCGGTAGCGGTCTGAGCAAGGACGAAGTGGAAAAGATGAAGGCTGAAGCCAGGGCCAATGAGGCTACCGATAAGGCGGCCCGTGAAAAGGTCGACAAGATCAACCAGGCCGACAGCCTGATCTTCCAGACGGAAAAGCAGCTGAAGGAATTTGGCGACAAGCTGCCTGCCGACAAGAAGGCGCCGATCGAATCCGCGCTGAACAAGCTCAAGGAAGCACACAAGTCACAGGATGTTGCCGCCATCGACGCCGCTGTTGCGGAGATGAATACCGCCTGGACGGCCGCTTCGGAAGAGATGTACAAGGCTACGCAGCAAGGCGGCGGCCAGCCCGGCGGAGGCGCACCAAACGGTGGCCAGCAGGCAAATGCCGGTGGCGAGAACGTAACCGACGCCGAATTTGAGGAAGTTAAGTAACTGATACTCAAGCATAAACGAAAAAACCAAGCCCTAGGCTTGGTTTTTTCGTTTTTATTCGTACTTTTGCATCGCAATTGAACAACCAAACGCGCGTCTAAGCAAGTTTGCCAACTTCACAAGTACTTTGTCGACCGACACTTCTTTCAACGATTCTCAAGTGTAAATGTCTCCGTGGTTGTTCTGATTTAAACTTTTAAAACAGAACGTTTATGAAAAGCGATGTAATGCACCCTATTGTGCAAATGGAACCTTCTATCCTTAAACAATGGATGACCGAAGTAAAGGAAACCGTGGCGACCGGTGTCGCAGCACGTGAAGAGCGCAAGAGCTCTCTATCGTTAAACCTCTGGGCTATGCGCCGGAATGGACGATATGCGTCCTCCAGCCGCAGAAAGCCCGGCATCATTACCGGACTCGGTTACTAAAGGATATGGTTATGTAGCAAAGCCCGCCCCCTAAAGGCGGGCTTTTTTCATATAATATCCATCTTCTTCATGAGGAAAGAAGCGTTGCGGTTGCGGGCGATGCCGCGCTGTAGTTGGTAATTGAAGTGCAGCTCGCCGTCCTCGATAACGCTTTCGAAGCAATAGTTTGTGATAGACCCTGGCTGCTCGAGCGTGCCGAGGGTGAGGTCGTGCGTGGCGAAGAGGGCGAGACAATTGTATTGCAGGAGACGGCGGATGAAATGTTCACTGCCGAAGGTCTTATCCTCGGAGTTGGTGCCGCGGAGGATCTCGTCGATGAGTACGAGGGCCCGTGCGCCGGTCTGCAACCGATGGATGATACGTTGGAGCTTCTTCAGTTCGGCCATGAAATAAGAGGTCTGGTCGAGAAGGGAGTCGTCGATGCGCAGGGAGGTGAGGATCTCCAGGGGCGTGAAGGTGAAACTCGCAGCACAGACGGGAAGACCGCACTGGGCCATGAGGCAATTGACCCCCAGGGTGCGGAGGAAAGTGGTCTTGCCCGACATATTAGAACCTGTGATCAGGATGAGCTTTTCCTCGCGGCCGATGCTACAATCGTTGGCGATGCGCCGTTCGGCGGGGATCAGCGGGTGGGCGATCCGGGTGGCTTCGATAAAGAGGGTAGAGGGCCGCGCCGCGCCGGGCGCCAGGCCATCGGGAGCGGAGGCTACCGGCAAGGGATAAATGTAGCCGGGGTTGTTGAAAGCGAAGGTGGCCAGCGAATTGAGCCGCTCGATCGCGGCGATGGATTCGAGCCATCCGGGGAAGGCGGCATGGGAGGCGGCTTTCCAGCGTTCAAGCCGGAGCACGGCGTGCAGATCGAACAGGAAGAAGGTGTTCAGCAAGAGGTTGACCATGCCATTGGTCCGATAGTTGAAAAAGTTGGAGATACCGGAGAGACGCTCGAAAGCAACCTGTGCATGCACCGTCTGGCTTCGAAGATCGGTGAGCAGCGCCGAATCCTGCGGATCGACGGCTTCGAAGGCGGCCAGGATCCCCGCATATTGATCGAGCAGCGCTTTTTTATGATCGATCTGCTCGTGCTGCCGGATGACATATTTGCCGCAGGCCGCCAGGATGATCCTTGAAATGAACCCGCCGGCCAGAGCGAAGGTATAATTGTTGCGGGCGATCCAATAGCCAATGGCGAATGTATTGAACGCAATGAGAAGATAGATGCCGATGAGGCGCAGCGTATGCTTATAGAGGATGGGAGGAGTGATCAGCCATAAGCGAAAATTGCCGGGATCGATATCCGTTTCCTTGTCTTCATTGAGCAAGCCATGTGCGGTGAGCAGTTGGCGAAGCCGGTCCTGGGCGGCCAGGACGCGAATAGCGGTCTGTTCCCGGGTGATCGCGGCAGGTTCGGTCAGGGATGCACACAACCGCGAGGCCAGGGCGGTCCGACCCTTGACGGTGGTGGTGCGGTTGAATAGATGGAAGAGGGAGCCCCGGCCAAAGACGTCGAGGTCGTCGAGATAATTTTCCGAGCTGAGAAAGGCCGCACCGTCGGGAAATCGATTCAGCGTACCGGAGAGGAGACCGAGCTCGTTGGTGTAGACAAAGACCAGCTTCTCCTGCAGACGCCGGTCGTCCTTCCAGCGATAATAGATGTTGATGCAGATGATAAACGCAGCCGTACAGCCGATGGCGCTTGCCAGTAAAAGAGGACTATATTCCTGGGTCAGGAAATAGATACTGGCGACGATCCCGGCAAAGGTCAGCAGCCTCAGGAGAGCCATGCCGTTCAATCTGTCCTGGAGGCGACGGATCTCCGCGTTGCCCGCGACGATCTTTTGCTGATAGTATTCCTTTGTAGGCAAGGGGAGTTGACTACATGATATCCATCGCCTTTACAAAGGAGGTGGCGACAAAAGGCAGGATGAGAGTCAGATACTCGAAGTGGGAGTACCAGGCGAAAATAAAGGCGGCGGTGGAAACGAAAAACAGGAGCCAGTAAGCAGCGGTATTCTTCTTTTGTGCCATGAGATCAAGAATTTGCGCAAATTTAAGCGAAAACGACCATTGAACCAAAGCGAAAAAAATCAATATCTTCGGGAGGATGAGACACACTTTGAAATTGGATTTCTACCTGCGGTTTTATACCCATCCCGGGCAGTCGATGCTGCTCGTGGGCAATGTCCCCGAATTAGGCAACGGTCAGCCGGCCGCGGCGATCGAATTGGGCTATGTGAATGGAGAATTCTGGCATGGAAGCATCGTGTTGACCGGGACGCCGCCCGAACCGATACACTATCATTATATCCTTCGCAATACCGACGGCACGCTCACCGAAGAATGGGGAGATGACCGGTCCATCGATGCCAAGACGATCACCGCCGCGGAGATCCAGGTGATCGACACCTGGAACTTTGCCGGGGAATTCGAGAACGTCTTCTATACCTCGCCGTTCCGCGAGGTATTGCTGCCCGCCCATAAGGGTGTACGAAAGGCGAAGGCCAAAGGGGCGGTGACCACGATCTTCTGCGTCAAGGCGCCGTTGCTGGACGCGGACGAGGTAGTGTGCCTGCTCGGCAATTCAACGGGATTGAACGACTGGAATGAAGACCATCCGCTGCTTCTGGCGCCGGGAGAAAACTGGTGGTCCCTCGCGCTGCCGCTCACACCGGAATCCTTTCCGCTGGAGTATAAGTATGGGGTGTATCATAAGAAGGAGAAGAAGCTGACCCGGTGGGAAGCGGGACCGAACCGCTATGTACCGGGAGATGCCCGGCCCGACAAGGTGACCATCCTGCATGATGGGTTCGTCCATTTGCCGAACACCGGCTGGCATGGCGCAGGGGTGTCGATCCCGGTGTTCAGCCTCCGGAGCAAGGACTCGATGGGAGTGGGGGAGTTCACCGATCTGAAATTGCTGGTCGACTGGGCGGTGAAGTGCGGATTAAAGCTCATCCAGCTGCTACCGGTACAGGATACCTCCGCCAACCACAGCTGGCTGGATTCTTACCCCTATGCCGCCATCTCGGCCTTTGCCCTGCATCCCATCTACCTCAACCTCGAGGACTGCGCCGGGAAAAAGAACCACGGGCTGATCAAGCCGCTGAATAAAAAGAAGAAGGAGCTGAATCTGCTGCCGGAGCTGGATTACGAACAGGTAATGAAACTTAAGTTGTTAACTTTAAAAGAATTATACGAGTTACAGAAAGAAGAATTCGAAAAGAACCCGGATTTCCTCGAATTCTTCGGGAACAACAAAGATTGGCTGGTTCCCTATGCCGCCTTCTGCTATCTGCGGGATAAGCATGGAACGCCCGACTTTTCCCAATGGACACTCCATAGCCAGTATGACGCCGACGCGATCCAAAAGTACGTATCGCCGGATAAGCCGCATCACGATTCTATTGCACTTCAGTATTTTATACAATATCATCTCCACCTTCAATTGAGAAGCTCCGTCGACTACGCTCATGAACACGGAGTTGTAGTAAAAGGGGACATCCCGATCGGCATTGGCCGGTACAGCTGTGATGCCTGGCAGAACCCCCGGCTTTATCACATGGATTTCCAGGCTGGAGCTCCCCCGGACAATTTCGCTGTGAAAGGGCAGAACTGGGGTTTTCCGACCTATAACTGGGAGGAAATGGCCCAGGACGGCTATTGCTGGTGGCGCCAGCGCTTCAGCCATATGCAAAACTATTTCGATGGGTTCCGGATTGATCATATCCTGGGTTTCTTTCGCATCTGGAGTATCCCGATGGAGGTGGTGGAAGGCATCCTGGGGTATTTCGTGAAGGCCATCCCTGTCCAACGGTCGGAGTTCCAGCAACGGAATATTTGGTTCGATCGCGACCGGTATACGAGGCCTTTTATCAACGAGGCGGTGCTTTGGGAGGTGTTCGGGCAGGATAACGACTTTGTCAAGGCGAATTATCTCGACGCTGCCGGGAATGGTTTTTACACGCTGAAAGAAGGATATGGCACGCAACGGAAGATCGGCTCGATCTTCGAAAAGCTGGACCCTACGCCGTTCAACGAGAAGATGCGCAACGGGCTCTATGACCTGGTCTCGAATGTGATCCTGCTGGAGGCGCCGGGTTCGGAGGGTCAGCAGTATCATTTCCGCATTTCAATGGAGCAGACTTCCTCCTTCCGCTATCTCGAGTGGCATACGCAGCAGCAGTTGAAGGACCTCTATGTAAATTATTTCTACCAGCGGCAGGACGATTTCTGGCAGCGCGAGGCCATGCGCAAGCTGCCCGCTCTGAAGCGCGCCACCGATATGCTTGTCTTTGGTGAAGATCTTGGGATGGTCCCGCGGAGCGTGCCCGAGGTGATGCGGCAGCTGGGTATCCTCAGCCTGGAGGTGCAGCGGATGCCGAAGAATACCAGCCGGCTTTTCGCGCGGCCGGCGGAGGCGCCCTATCTTTCGGTGGTCACCCCTTCTACCCATGATATGAGCACGATCCGCGGCTGGTGGGAAGAGGACCGGGAAGGGACGCAGCGGTTCTTCAACCAGGAGTTGGGCCAATGGGGTGAGGCGCCCGCCTTCTGCGAACCCTGGATCAATAAAGCGATCGTGTTGCATCATCTGCATTCCCCCGCGCAATGGGCGATCTTCCAGCTGCAGGACCTGATGGGGATGAGCGAGCATTTCCGGCGGGAGAACCCGCATGACGAGCGGATCAATGTGCCCGCCAACCCGCATCATTATTGGCGGTACCGGATGCATCTGACGTTGGAGGAGCTGCTGGAAGAGAAAGCGTTCAATTCTGAGCTGAAGAAGGAGATAGAGGCGGCGGGAAGGTGAGGCTGGGCGGCTGACAATTGGTGCAGCCGGCTCACCATTGTGAAGACCGGCTGCGGGGTAAGGGGTTCTATTTTTTTCTCAGGCTTTAAGATCTGCTTGTTGGGGCGTTACATCATTTTTACGAAGGGCTGAACGAACTGGGTAGAACCTTCGCGGTTGGTAACCTTCAGGAAGTAGTTACCGTTCTTCAGACCGCTGAGGGTGATGGACTGCTGGTTGCTACCGGTGTAGAGCTGCTGCTGGCCGGTATAACAAACCACACCGGCAAGGTTGTAGACCTGAACGATCACTTGCTGGGGAGCGGCGGAAGAAACGCTATAGTTAAGAGTGGCAGCGGCGGGGTTGGGGTAGACCGCCATCTTCACGGAAGCATCGACGTCGGTATTGTTGCTAAGAGTAACTACTTTGGAATATCGAACCGCACCATCGAGGTCGACCTGGCGAAGACGGTAATAGTTGTTACCGCTGAGCATATGACCATCGGCAAAGTTATAGGTGGTCATATTATTATTGTTGATCCCGTCTACTACGCTGATAGAATCATAACCGCCCGTTTCACCGGCGCGTTCGATCACAAACCATTTACAGTTGGTCTCGTTCTCCATGACCCAGTTGAGCTGGGCGGTGGTGTTATTCACCTGGCCGACGAAGCTAAGGAGCAGGGCGGGGGTGACACCATTCTTGTTGGAAGTGGTCTGAGCAACGGCAGAAGTAACGCCAGCAAACAAAGTGGCAAGGGCGAAGGCGAAGCGGATGATCGTGGTGGTCTGTTTCATTTTGGGTACGATTGCGTGTTGTACCCTTACTATCTCAAAACGGTGCCAAAATGCAACACATTGATGGCGAAATAGTTGCCGGCGTGCCAATGGTCAAAACCTTCCCAGGACGGGAACAATTTTCTCAAATCTGCAATAATTCGCGTAGAAGCCCGTGTTTGGACGTATTTTCCGCAGGGCGGCGCTGCCGCGGCCGATAACGTTCGGTGCCGTACATTTGCCCCCCATGAACTGCACGTATTATTCCTATCAACTTCCTTTCCGGCATCCCTTTACGATTTCCAAAGGCACCAAGACCCATCAGCCGACCCTGATCGTAGAGCTCGAACACAAAGGGCTGAAGGGTTATGGGGAGGCCCCGGCCATTACTTATTATCATATCCCCGTGGAAAAGATGATCGCCGACCTTCAGGCCCATCAAACGATGATCGGTCGTTTTGCACTGACCGATCCGCAGCGGTACTGGCACTATCTGCATCATCTTCTGCCGGAGAACCCGTTCCTGGTCTGCGCGTTGGATATTGCGGCCTGGGATCTTTACGGGCAGCAAATGGGCAAGCCCCTCTTCGCCTTATGGGGGCTGGACCCGGCGCAGGGGCCGCAGACGGATTTCACCATTGGCATCGATACGGTGGAGAAGATGGTGGCGAAGATGAAGGAAAAGCCCTGGCCTATCTATAAGATAAAGCTGGGGGTGCCCGATGACCTCGCCATCATGGAAGCCCTGCGCCAGCATACGGATGCCCGGTTCCGGGTGGATGCCAATGCGGGTTGGGAAGTGGAGGAAGCCCTCCAAAAAATTCCGCGGCTCGCTGAGTTGGGGGTAGAGTTTGTTGAGCAACCTTTAGCAAAAGATAATTGGGAGGGGATGAAAGTCCTCTATGAGCGATCGCCGCTGCCGCTGTTGGCTGACGAGTCTTGTGTGAGCGAGGAGGACGTAATGCGTTGTCACGGGCATTTCCATGGCATTAATATCAAGCTGACCAAGTGCAGCGGGCTGACGCCGGCGCGGCGGATGATCGAAAACGCCCGAAGGCTGGGAATGAAGGTGATGGTGGGCAGCATGAACGAGAGCACGGTGGGCAGCGCGGCCATCGCCCATTTATTGCCGGCGATCGATTTTGTGGACATGGACGGGCCGCTTCTGCTGACGGAAGACGTGGCGACTGGTCTATCATTCGACTATGGTAAAGTTACGATCCCCCGCGGCCCCGGATTAGGTGTCAACTTTACAGGTATAAGAGCTGGTGGCAGTTAAGCACATGGACAAAGTGGAAAAAAAATACGCAAAGGATGTGGTGTAATCTCATAAAAGGTCACTAACTTACTCCTTAGACTACATTGTGAGGATGCTTGACCATTTGGACCAACTAACTGCTATATCGAAGCTTCAAATGCGGATCGCCTTATATGAGGACATGAAGGCGTATAAGCAATTGTATGAGCTGCTTGCCAACGGGCTTTATCGTTTTTCCTACTCCATGGTCCGTTCGGCCGAGGTGGCCGAAGAGATCGTTTCCGACGTCTTTATTAAATTATGGCAGATGCGGGCCCGGTTATCGGAGGTCGACAATCTGAAGGTCTACCTGTATACCATTGCCCGTAATTGTTCGCTGAACTATCTTGAGCGGAATGCGGACAGCCGGGTCATCGGCCTTGAGAATCTCGACAACGCGGCGTTTGTCGAAGGCGCCAATCCCGCCGATCTTTGTATTTCGGCCGACCTGGCCAACCAGATGCGGCGGATCGTCCAGCAGTTGCCGCCGCAGTGCCGGCTCATCTTCCAACTGGTGCGGGAAGAGGGTCTCCGCTATAAAGAGGTGGCCGCGATCCTCGACGTCTCTCCCTTTACCGTCCGGAATCAATTGGCGATCGCCATGCAAAAGATCGGGGAGGCGCCCTTACTGAAAGACGTCCTATTGAAGGACGCGAGGCAAAAGCTGGCCGAAAAATAATTTTTCCATTCCTTTGGTACATATCACTAATAACCCGGGTCTAAAGGGATATACGATGCCTGCTTATGCACCCAAGGGAAGATCAATTCTGGCTGTTAGTGAGTCTCCGGCTTTCGGGGGAAGCCACTGCTGAAGAGGCGGCGACATTGGACCGCCTGCTGCATGAGCGTCCGGAGATGGCCGCCCGGCTGGAAGCGACCAGCGACTGGTGGACCCATGCCGCCCCGCGCAATCCGGGATTGAAGAAGGGCGCGCTCCAGCGGCATCTCCAGCGGCTGAACGAGCGGGAAAACCTCCCTCCCCGCCGGCGGGGCGGAAGACGGCTCTTCCTTTTTGTCGTGGGCATTGCCGCTTCGCTGGCCGGTTTCGCCTTCTTTTTCTATCACTGGACGCCGAAACTCTCCGCACCGGCCGTCGCACACAATAGCATCAGCACTAAATGCGGTTCCAAGTCCAAGATACAATTACCCGATGGCTCGCAGGTATGGCTTAACTCCGACAGCCGCCTGATCTACAGCGAGACCTTCACCGGGAATGCCCGTGAAGTGCAGCTTTGCGGCGAAGCGTATTTCGACGTGGCCAAAGACCCCGTACACCCCTTTGTCATTCATACCAACACCATCGATGTACGGGTCCTGGGCACCACGCTCAATGTCCGGTCGTATTCCAACGAAAAGAACACGGAAGCCGTCCTTATCCATGGATCTGTGGAGGTGACGCTGCATAGCGATCCCGAAAAGAAGATCATCTTGAAGCCGAACGACAAGCTGGTCGTTCCGAATGCGAATCTCGCGGGGGCAAAGACCGCGAAACCGGATGCGGATTCCGGCCGGACGCTGAACCTGGGCAAGGCGCATTTCATGTCGCGGGACAGTTCGGCGGTAGAGGTCCTTTGGGTGAAGAACAAGCTGGCCTTCGACCAGGAGACCCTGGAGACGGTGGCGCTGAAGATGGGACGCTGGTTCGACGTACAAGTTGTCATTACCGACGACTCGCTGAAGCATATGGAATTCAGCGGTGTCTTCGAGGAAGAGGCCTTACCCCAGGTCATGGAGGCCTTGCGACTGACGGGGAATTTCCATTACTCCATCCACCGGCGGGTGGTAACGATACGACCATGATCGACTAACCAAACCAATATAGCCATATGCAAAAAAACACCTAAAACATACCTAAAAAAAGAAGCGGAGAATGATTGCAGCATCCTCCGCCCGAGACAATTCCTGCCGCTGGGCGGACAGGTCATTATCATCATTTCAATCTCAAGATATGAAAAAAACCGGAAGCGGCCCTTCTCCGGAAAGGGTGCGCCTACTCATCAAATACCTGCTGATGACGAAACTTGCCATTTTACTCACTTTTGCCTTTTCTATCCAATCCTTCGCCTCGGGATATGGACAGGGCAATATCAACCTCCGGCTCGAGCGAACTCAACTGAAGAAAGTGTTCAAAGCAATTGAGGATCAAGGGTTCTTCCGATTTGTATACAAGGACGAAATACTTCCTAAGGACAAGAGCGTCACTATCGTGGCCCAGCAGGCTTCCGTCGAGGAAGTGCTTGACAAAGTACTGGAGCGGACGGGGCTTTCCTATCACCGGCTGTCGGACAACCTGATCGTCATCGTGCGGCCGCTTGCCAATGGCGCCGTGGAGACGGAAAAGCCGCTGGCGGCGGTGAAGATAAGCGGGAGGGTGCTGAATGAAAAGGGGGAACCGCTAAAAGACGTAAGCGTGCAGGAGAAGGGCACCAATAACGGGACCCTTACAAAGGAGGATGGTAGCTACTCGCTGGAGGTGACCAATCCGAATGCCACGCTGATATTCAGCTTTGTGGGCTACGCCCCCCAGGAGTTCAACATCAAGGGCAAGACGACTGTCGATGTAAAACTGCTGGCTGGTGACAACCCGCTGAAAGATGTCGTCGTGGTCGGTTACGCGACTCAGAAGAAAGTTACGGTGACCGGGGCGGTTGCCCAGGTGAAAGGTAGCGAACTGGAAAAGTCGCCTACCGTGAATCTTTCCAACTCCCTTGTCGGCCGGTTGCCGGGTGTCTATGCCGTTCAGTCGAGCGGGGAACCGGGATATGATAATTCCACCATTCGCATCCGCGGAACCAATACCCTTGGGAATACCTCGGCCCTGGTCGTCGTCGATGGCATACCGGATATCGCCGGGGGCCTGGAGCGCCTGAACCCCGCGGACATCGAGAGCATGTCGGTGCTGAAAGACGCTTCCGCCGCGATCTACGGGTCGAGGGCAGCCAATGGCGTCATCCTGGTGACGACCAAGCACGGGAAGATCGGGAAGCCGCAGGTAGCCTACACCTTCAATCATGGCTGGGCGCAGCCGGACCGGATACCGAAAATGGCCACGGCCACGGAGTATGCCGCCATCAACAACGAAACCACGATCTATGACAACGTTCCGGCCGGTGAATGGGCCGCAGCGCAAGCGGCATTTGCCTCGGCCGGAAAATATACCACCACGGGTGGGAATACCATAACGGCGCCTTTCCAGCCTGCAGATATTCAAAAATACAAGGATCACAGCGATCCCTGGGGCCACCCGAATACGGACTGGTTCAAGACCGCGCTGAAGACCTGGTCACCGCAGGTGCAGCATACCCTGCAGATCAACGGAGGCAGCGAAAATCTCCGGTACCTGGGTTCGGTAGGTTATGAGGACCAGGACGGGTATTATAAGAATTCGGCGACGGGCTATAAGCAATATGATATGCGCTTGAATGTAGACGCGCGGATCAACAAATGGATCACAACGGGGGTCAACCTGACGGCCAGAGAAGAGTTTCGTTTCTTCCCCACGCAATCGGCTGGTTCTATTTTCCGGATGTTGATGCGCGGCCGGCCGGGGGACCCCGAAGTCTGGCCCAACGGCTTGCCGGGTCCGGATATCGAAAACGGCCAGAATCCGATCGTGATCACCACCAATCAGACCGGGTATGACAAGGATAAAAGAGATTATTTCCAGGTCAATGGCAGAGCGGAGATCTCGATTCCCTGGGTACCGGGTTTGAAACTCACGGGGACGGCTACCGTCGACAAGGAGAACCAGCTGCGCAGGTTGTGGCAGACACCCTGGTCACTGTACTTCTGGGATCATGCGACCTATGAGGCGGATGGAAAGACACCGGTGCTGACCAAGAGCGTCCGGTCGACGTTTACAAACCCGCAATTGCAAGAGTGGAACTGGAATTACCTCAATGTCCTTTTGTCGGGTTTCCTCAACTACGACAAGACGTTTGGCGATCATACCATCAACCTGATGGCCGCCGTCACCAAGGAAACGGATAAGGAGGACGATTTCAACGCCTACCGGACCAACTTCATCTCTTCGGCCGTCGACCAACTTTTTGCCGGGGGCGCGATCCAGCAGAATGTCGGCGGAAGTGCCTATAACCGGGCGAAGTTGAGTTATTTCGGCCGTGTAGCGTATAACTACAAAGAAAAATACCTGGCCGAATTCACCTGGCGGTATGATGGTTCCTACCTTTTTCCGCCGGCGCACCGGTTCGGTTTCTTCCCCGCCGTGCTGGCGGGTTGGAGGATCTCGGAGGAGAATTTCTGGCGGGGCCTGACCAAAACGGTTCCCTACCTGAAGCTGCGGGCATCCTGGGGCCAGATGGGGAACGACCAGGTGTATTATGTTAAGAATGGGACTCCCACGTTGTTTGAATATCAGTACCTGGCGACCTATGGCTTCAATTCGTATACGATCAATAACGCGGCCTCTACCACCTTGCAGGAGACCGTTGTGCCGAACCCGAATTTCACCTGGGAAGTGGCCAACAACACGGATGTCGGGCTGGAAGGCCAGCTATGGGACGGCAAGATCAACTTCGAGTTCGATTATTTCTACAACAAGCGGACCCATATCCTCTGGCAGCCGCAGGGCTCGACACCGGCCTCCAGCGGTATCGCGAGCATCCTGCCGCCCGAGAACATCGGCAAGACCGAGAACAAGGGATATGAGTTTACAGTGGGGTATAACGGACATAGCGGAGACTTCACCTATTCGGTGAGCGTCAATGGAGGATATGCCAAGAACAAGATCCTGTTCTATGACGAAGCGCCCGGCGCTCCGGCCTGGCAAAAAGCGACGGGTCATCCCTTCGCCGCCAGCGGCAGCCCTAATAGTGGAGCCGCCTTCATTGCCTACCAGTATGACGGGGTATTCAAGGACCAAAAGGAGATCGACGCCAATTCGATCGACTATACCGGCGTCACTCCCTCGCTCAAGCCCGGGGATATGAAGTTCAAGGATGTCAACCATGACGGGAAGATCAATGGTGATGACCAGGTGCGGCTGAACAAAACGCAGGATCCGACCTTCACGGGTGGGGTGAACCTCAAGGTGGGCTGGAAGGGATTCGATCTGTCCATCCTGTTCCAGGGCGCTACCGGCGGCTTGCTGTTTATCGGCACCGAGTCCGGTGACATCGGCAACTATCTGCAATGGTCCTACGATCATCAATGGACGATCGACCATCCGAGCGGTACCGATCCGCGGCTGGCGAACCGGGGCAACACCTATTTCACCGGCGGCGGCGCTGCAAACAACACCTATTTCCTGAGAAACAGTGATTACCTGCGGTTGAAGAACGTGGAAGTGGGCTATAATTTTTCGCCAAAACTGCTGCAAAAGGCCTATATCAGCAATCTGCGGGTTTATGCCAATGGACTGAACCTCGTGACCTGGGATAAAATGAAGATCTGGGACCCGGAATCCACTTCTGGAAGCGGTCAGTACTATCCCCAAGCCCGGATCATCAACGCAGGGGTAAGAGTCACCTTCTAAAAAAAGAAACAGTATGAAACGAAACATAAAACTATTTACGAGGGCGGTGCCCCTTTTCGCGGCGTTGGTCTTTTTTGCTGCCTGTAGCAAAAAATTCCTGAACACCCAGCCGCTGAACCAGATCCCCGCAGAGGACACCTGGAAGGATGGGGGGCTGGCCGCAGCTTTTGTCACCAACATTTACAATGGGTTATCGAATGGTGGGTTCCAGGAACAGGAAATGGCCTCCCTGACGGACGAGACGGTGTTTGTTCACCCCGGCCGGGGCATCAATACCATCAACGAAGGAACCCTGAGTCCTTCCAACCTTGGTTGGATCGACCCGACTTATTACTGGGACAATATGTATAACGAGATCCGGTCCTGCAATGTCGCGCTGGAAAACCTGCGGAAAGGCACCATCGCCGATGGTGCGCTGGTCCAGCGGCTGCAGGGCGAAGCGCATTTCATGCGGGCCTATTTCTATCACCAGCTTGTGCGGATTTACGGCGGCGTTCCGTTGATCGATCACACCTATGCATTGAACGAGGACTACAGCATTGCCCGGAGTCCCTTCTCCGATTGTGTCAATTTTATCGTCAAGGATTGCGACAGTGCCAACACGCTGTTGACCGGGAAGACCATGGACAAGGGCCGTGCTTCGGCGTTGGCTGCACTGGCCCTGAAGGCGCGGATCCTTCTGTATGCGGCAAGCGATCTGCACGATGGTACCAAGGCAGCATCGTTGGTCAACGGTTTTAAGGAACCCGACCTGTTGGTTTATACCAGCGGTGACCAGCCAACACGCTGGCAGGCCGCGAAAGATGCTGCGCTTGCCGTGCTGAATGCGGGCAAAGGCTATAAGCTGGATCTCCCCGCTCCCGCCTCGCCCGCCGATGCGCAGAACTACTATACCTCGATCGCCATGGGCGGAGGAAGCAATGCACCGGGCCTCGACAAAGCGGCGTCTGTGGAGTTGATCTTCGAACGGGACTTCAGCCCCCAGCTGTACAGTGGCGGTCCCGGAGGGGACGGCACCTCGGTGGGGCTTGACAACGGTCCGAACGGCTATCACAACTGGGCGGGGAATGCGCCGATCCAGCAGTTGGTGGACGATTATGAGATGATGGACGCTACAGGATCGAAGTTCGATTGGTCCAACCCCGTCGAGGCGGCTGCTCCTTACAAGAACCGCGACCCCCGTTTCTATGCCTCCATCCTTTACGACGGCGCTCCCTGGAAACCGCGGGACAAGATCACATCGAATCCCGACCCGGCCAACCAGATCCAAACCGGGTCCTACGAGATGACGTCCGGCGGTGCGCTGCAGGCCGGTCTCGATACCCGGCAAAGCCCGGTGGAGAACTGGAATGGTACCTGGACGGGTTATTATATGCGCAAGTTCATCGATCCGGATCCGAATGTGGTAGACAACAATACCCGGCAATATATTCCATGGCCGGCGATACGATATACGGAAGCCGTTCTCAACTACGTTGAAGCGAACATCGAGCTGGGGAACGACCTGGAAGCCCAGACCTGGTTGAACAAGATCCGTTTCCGCGCGGGAATGCCGGCCGTTACGGAGACGGGCGATGCCTTGCGGCAGCGCTACCGGAACGAACGCCGCGTAGAGCTCGCCTTTGAGGAACACCGCTATCACGACGCCCGTCGCTGGATGATCGCGCCCGCCACCCTCGGAAGACAGCTGCGGTTCATCAATGTCGTCGGCAAACTGAAACCAGCCGCTCTTGCTCCATCGCCTTACCGGCATGACGAAACTATTTACACCTATAGTTATACGCCTTATACGGATAATTCGCTGGAGAACCGGACCTGGATCGACAAGATGTATTACCGGCCCATCAGTCGCGACGAGGTGAATAAAAACAATAAACTCATTCAAAATCCTGGGTACTAACCAAATGAAGCTTACCTCCTCCTGCCTGCCCCTCGGGGCAGGCATTTTTCTTCTGATCGCCTGCGGCCGGGCGAAGACGCCGGATGCCTCTACGGAATTGTTCGCACTGGTGCCTTCGGAGAAGTCACATGTCACCTTCAACAACCAGCTGACCGAAGGGTTGAACACGAATGTGCTGCTGTACGAGTACTTTTATAACGGAGGAGGGGTAGCCGTGGCGGATGTGAACGGAGACGGATGGGAGGACCTTTATTTCACCGGGAACATGACGGATAACAAGCTTTACCTGAATAAGGGCGGTTTTCAATTCGAAGACGTCACCGAAGCGGCCGGAGTAGCGGGGCGGCCCGGGCCCTGGAAGACGGGGGCCTGTATCGCCGATGTCAACGGCGACGGCCGGCCGGATATCTTTCTTTGTTATTCCGGAAAGGTGCACGGGGCCAGGCGGATCAAGCAGCTCTTTATCAACGAAGGGCCCGACGCCAGCGGCGTGCCGCATTTCAGCGACCAGGCGGCTGCCTACGGACTGGCAGACTCCGCCTATACGACGCAGGCGTATTTTTTCGATTATGACCGGGATGGGGATTTGGATTTGTTGTTGTTGAACCATAACCCGAACAACCTTCCGATGCTCAACGAAGTGAGTACGGCAGCGATACTAAAAAAGGACAATCCAAATTGCGGAGTGCGGCTGTTGCGCAATGACGGCGGGCATTTCACCGATGTGACGATAGCGGCGGGCATCAGCAGCAGCGATCTTAGCTATGGGTTGGGTGCGGGGATTGCCGATATCGATGGGGACGGCTGGCCGGACTTTTATCTCTCGAATGACTATGCGGTGCCGGATTATCTGTATATCAACCAGCGGGACGGGCATTTTGTCAACCGGCTGGCGGATCGTATCGGGCATACCTCGCAGTTCTCCATGGGGAATGCCGTGGCGGATGTCAATAACGACGGGCGGCCGGATATCTTTACGCTCGATATGCTGCCGGAGGACAATCACCGGCAGAAGCTGCTTTTTGCGCCGGATAATTATGAGAAGTTCGATCTGAATCTGCGCAGCGGCTTCTATTACCAGTACATGCGCAATATGCTGCAGCTGAACAATGGCGATGGGAGCTTCTCGGAGATCGGTCAATTGGCGGGCGTATCCAATACGGATTGGAGCTGGGCGCCGCTCTGGGCCGATTACGACAATGACGGGTGGAAGGACCTGTTTGTGACGAACGGCTATGTGCGGGACTATACCAATATGGATTTTATCAAATTTATGGAGGGCTATACGAGCTCTCGCGGCCGGCTGCGACGCGAGGATGTCCTCGACATCGTGGATCATATGCCTTCTTCCAATGTAACGAGCTATTTGTTCAGAAATGAAGGGGCTTCGGCCGGCGGCGGGAGTGCGGGGTTAAAATTTACGAATATGGCTTCGCGTTGGGGCATCCATTCCCCAAGCAACAGCAACGGGGCGGCGTGGGTGGACCTGGATCATGACGGTGACCTGGACCTGGTGGTAAATAATTTGAATAAGGAGGCCTTCCTATATGAGAATCGTGCCGCTCAGCTGGGGAAAAATCATTGGCTGCAGGTGCAATTGAAGGGGGCGGGGATGAATACGGCGGGGATCGGGGCAAAACTGACGTTATATGATAAGGGACGATTACAGTACCTGGAGCAGGAGCCGGCGCAGGGGTATGAATCCTGTGTGAGTCCGATCCTGCATTTTGGGTTGGGTACATCGGTGACGGTAGATTCATTACGCGTCCTGTGGCCGGGCGGCCGCGAGCAGCTGCTGCGGACTGTAGCCTGCGACAGGATGATCTCCCTATACGAAAAAGACGCAAAGGAGGCCGCACCGCGGCCCAGCCCCACCGGCTCATTATTTCACGAGGTGGCATCGCCGGTGCCCGTAAAGCTCCCGCCCGCGGGGATCAACGATTTCAAACGGCAGCCGCAGCTGGTCAGTGCCTTATCTTATTCGGGTCCCTGTATGGCGAAGGCCGATGTAAATGGCGATGGAATCGACGACCTTTTTGTCGGCAATACGGGCAAACTCTTTCTCGGCCGCAAGGACGGCAGTCTGACGCCCATTGCGGTACCGGCCTTTGCGGCCGACAGCGGCAGTGTGGACGCCGATGCGCAGTTCTTCGACGCGAATGGGGATCACAACATCGATTTGTATGTGGCAAGCGGCGGATACCATCATTTCCAACCGGACGACCCACTGTTGAACGATCGTCTTTATCTTGGCGACGGCAAAGGGCATTTTGTCCGGGCGCCCGGGGCGTTACCGCCGATGCGGGTGGCCAAGAGCTGCGTGCGGGCAGCGGATGTCAACGGGGATGGTATCACGGACCTTTTTGTCGGGGGCAGGGTCATCCCGGGGCAATACCCGACAGCGCCCACGAGCTATCTGTTGGTGGGCGACGGCAAAGGGCATTTCAGCGACCGGACGGCTGAGCTGGCGCCGGCCTTACGGAACCTGGGAATGGTGACCGATGCGGCCTGGGCCGACCTGGACGGCGATGGAAAGCCCGAGCTGGTCGTTGTCGGCGAATGGATGCCGGTGAAAGTGTTCGGGATAGTGCAGGGAAAGTGGGTGGATCGCACCGGCGCTTTTCTCGATCGCGAATACAGCGGCTGGTGGAACCGGCTGCTGATCGACGATCTCGACAAAGACGGAAAGCCGGAGATCGTTATCGGGAACCTGGGGCTGAATGCGCAATGTCGCGCGGATGAGCAGCATCCGGCCGAGCTGTATTTTAAAGATTTTGACGGCAACGGGACGATCGATCCCGTGCTGTGCACCTATGTCGGCGACACGAGCTATCCCTTTATGACCCGGGACGAGCTGATCGCGCAGGTGAGCAATATGAGCCAGAAATTCCCCGACTATAAGACCTATGCGGATGCACGGCTGACGAATATCTTCCCGGCGGCGGCCCTTGCGGGTGCGGGACATTTGCGGGCCAACTGTCTGAAGACCGTGCTGCTGAAGCGCGGCGCGGATGGGCGGTTTCATGAAGCGGCGCTACCCGTCGAAGCGCAGTATTCGCCCGTGTATACGCTTACGGCTTTGGATGCTGACGGGGATGGGAATAAAGATCTGCTGCTGTGTGGCAATGTGACGCATTCGCGGTTGCGGTTTGGAAAGTATGACGCCAATTACGGGATGCTGCTGAAGGGGGATGGGAAGGGCGGGTTCCGGTATGTGGAGCAGCCGGTGTCGGGCTTCCATTTGCGCGGAGATGTACGGTCGGCGGTGGAGTGGGGGGGGATGCTGCTTTTCGGCGTCAACGGCGAGGGTATCCGAGCGTACAAAACGCAGGCGTCTATGGGTTTGGCGACAAAATAAAGTTTTTTTTCCGTCAAAATAGATGTTATTTTGACGCTTATGCTTTCTTCCCAGGTAGCTCAGAAATTCCAGGAGATCTTTGCGAGTGACGGCGCTTTGCTCGTCCGGTCTCCCGGTCGGGTCAATCTCATCGGCGAACACACGGATTACAATAACGGCTTTGTGCTTCCTGCGGCCGTCGACAAGGCCATTTACCTGGCGATAGAGCGGCGTTCCGACGACGAGGTCCATCTGTTCGCCATGGACCTTGGCCAATCCTACCGCGCCCCGATCCGGCCGCCGCTGACCCCTTCGGCGCTGCACTGGCCCAACTATATCCTTGGGATCGTCGAGCAGTTACAGGAATTGGGATTCCCGATCGGTGGATTCAACTGCGTTTTTGCCGGCGATATCCCGCTGGGGGCGGGGATGTCCTCTTCGGCGGCGCTGGAGAACGCGGTGATCCTTGCCCTCGACCGGCTCTTCCAACTGGGGCTGGACCCGATGAAGATGGTGCGTCTGTCGCAGAAGGCCGAGAATGAATTTGTCGGCCTGCAGTGCGGGATCATGGATATGTTCGCCAGTATGTTCGGGCGCAAGGACCAGGTGATCCGGCTGGACTGCCAGTCGTTGGAATACACGTATTTCCCTTTTAAGGCGCCGGGCCTGCGCATCCTCCTGCTGGACACGCAGGTCGAGCATTCGCTGGCGTCTTCCGAATACAATGTGCGGCGGCAGCAGTGCGAGGCCGGCGTAAAGCTGGTGCAGCGGCATCATCCGACGGTGAAGAGCCTGCGGGACGTGACGCTGGAGATGTTGGCGGCGCATGTCGCGCCGGTGGATGAGCTGATTGGCCGCCGGTGCAGCTTTGTCGTGGAAGAGAACGAGCGGGTATTGTCGGGCACCCAGGACCTGTTACGGGGCGACCTGGCAGCTTTTGGAGAGAAGATGTATGCCTCGCATGAGGGGTTGAGCAAGAAATACGAGGTCAGCTGTGCCGAGTCCGACTGGCTGGTCGGGCAAGTGAAGGGCGTTCCCGGCGTCATCGGCGCCCGGCAAATGGGTGGTGGATTTGGGGGTTGTACGATCAACCTGGTGGAGGCCGGCGTCATCGACGGGCTGGTAGCACGGCTGGCGCCTTTATACCGGGAGGTCATGAGGCGCGAACTGAAGTGGTATATCGGCCAGATCGAAGATGGAACTTCTGTTGTGTAAACAATTTATTGCTATATGAACAAGATTTTCTTTACGCCCCTGGCCCTGGTGGCCGGACTGATGACAGGTTGTGGTGGTAATGGTGATGGTGCACCCGCGGGTGCGGATACGGCGGCGGCTGCTTCCACTTCAAAGGCGACGCCGGCGGCGCTGCCCAATGTGGCGGCCTTCAACTCCACGGTCGACGGCAAATCGACGGCTTTGTATGTCCTGAAAAATTCGGGCAAGGTGCAGGCCGCAATAACGAACTATGGCGCGCGCGTAGTAAGCCTGCTGGTGCCGGACAAGAACGGCGTGCTGACGGATGTAGCGCTGGGCTACGACAGCATCGGGCCCTATGTGCATGGACCCGAGACCTTTTTCGGCGCGATCGTGGGCCGTTACGGCAACCGCATCGCGAAGGGGAAGTTCAAGCTCGATGGCAAACAATATACGCTCGCCACCAATAACGGACCTAATTCGCTGCATGGCGGTAAGAAGGGTTTTGGCGCCGTGGTTTGGGACGGGAAGCAGGTGAATGATTCGACGGTGGAATTGAGCTATCTGTCGAAGGATGGGGAAGAGGGATATCCCGGGGATCTGAAGGTGACCGTGACCTATACGTTGGCCGGTGACGCGTTGCAGATCGGCTATGAAGCCAGTACAGACAAGGCGACGGTGGCCAACCTTACTAATCATACCTATTTCAATCTGAACGGGCAGGGCAGCGGGACGATCAATAACCATGTTTTACAGATTAACGCGAGCCGGTATACACCGGTGGACTCCACGCTGATCCCGACGGGTAAGCTGGATTCGGTTGCCGGGACCGCCTTTGATTTCCGGCAGCCGACGGCGATCGGTGCGCGGATCAACCAGGACGATCAACAGTTGAAATACGGGAAGGGGTATGACCATAATTTTGTCCTCGACAAACTGCCCTCCATAAAGAACGAACCTCCCGCTTACGTTAGGATCCAGGGCGATCAATCCGGGATCGAAATGAAGGTGTATACGGACCAGCCCGGCGTCCAATTCTATGGCGGAAACTTCATGACCGGGGCCAATACCCTCAAAGGCGGCAAGAAGGATGACTATCGCGGGGCATTCTGTCTCGAGACGCAGCACTATCCCGATTCACCGAACCAACCTTCGTTCCCCTCGACGGAGCTGAAACCCGGTCAGACGTGGAAGTCGACGACGGTGTATTCCTTCAGTGGTCGTTAAGCGGCAAGCCCCGTCGCTGGAACTCTTTCCAGTTGAGGTACTCGGGCCCGACGCGCTGTTCGACCATGGTGATGCAGCTGTCGACGGGACAGACGAGCTTGCATAGGTTGCAACCGACGCATTCTTCTTCTTTTATTGTATACTCATTGTAAGGCTGACCTTGTGTCAGCCTTATTGATTGATGCGAGGCATCCTCGCAGGCGATATAGCAAAGACCGCAGTGGATACATTTATCAGGATCGATGCGGGCGACGATATGATAATTCAGATCGAGTTCCTCCCAGTGCGTGAGGGTGGGCACGGACCTGCCGATGAAGTCCGTTATCACCCCAAACCCTTTCTCATCCATCCAGTTGCCGAGTCCTTCGCAAAGATCGTCGATGATACGAAAGCCATGCTTCATAACGGCGGTGCATACTTGTAGGGTGGTGGAACCCAGCAGCATGAACTCCGCGGCGTCGCGCCAGGTGCTGATGCCACCGATGCCGGAGACGGGGACTTTTGAAGTGACGGGGTCCTGCGCAATGGTCGTGAGCATCTTGAGGGCAATGGGTTTGACGGCCGGCCCGCAATAACCCCCGAAGGTAGATTTTCCCCCGACATTGGGATTGGGAATAAAGGTATCGAGGTCGACGCCGGTGACGGATTGGATGGTGTTGATCAAAGAAAGCGCATTGGTCCCCGCCTCTACGGAAGCCCGGCCTGTGGGAACGACGGAATGGACATTGGGCGTGAGCTTGGTGATGACAGGGATCGTGGCCGCTTCCATCACCCATTCGACGACCATCCGGGCGATGTCCGGGTCCTGGCCGACCGCCGCTCCCATGCCGCGTTCGGTCATGCCATGAGGACAGCCGAAGTTAAGCTCGATGCCGTGGGCGCCCGTGTCCTGAACTTTCTTTATCAGCTCATGCCAGCTGTTGCGATCGTTGTCCGCCATGAGGGAGACGATCATTGCGCGGTCAGGGAAGAGGCGGATGCACTCCCTGATCTCGCGAAGATTGATATCCAGCGGCCGGTCGCTGATGAGCTCGATATTGTTCAGGCCCATGACACGGCTGCCGTGGTAGTCGACGGCCGAATAACGGGAGGAGACGTTCTTTATCTGGCTGCCGAGGGTCTTCCAGACGACCCCGCCCCAGCCGGCCTCGAAGGCGCGAATAACATTGACCTGTTTGTCCGTGGGTGGCGCGCTGGCCAGCCAGAAGGGGTTGGGGCTTTTGATGCCGAGAAAGTCCGTTTGTAAATTAGCCATGGTTTACGAATTTAAGAATCGCGGCGGCGGCCTCTTTGCCGGCTTGCACGGCGTCTACGACCTCTTTGCCGCCATTCACATTGTCTCCGCCGGCGAAGACGCCGGGGATATTGGTGGTGGCCGCTACGCGGCCATTCTTATGTTCGAGGCCTTCGGCCTCTACGAGGGACTCGAAGGGGATCTGGCCTGCGGCCTTGATCACCATATCCACGTCCAGGGTGATCGTCCGGCCGGTGTCGACGGGACTGCGGCGGCCCGAGGCATCGGGTTCGCCGAGTTCCATCTCGCTGCAGATCAGGGCCACGACCTTGCCGTTGTCTCCGATGACCAGCTTTGGCGCGGCGAGCCAGACGATGCGGCATCCATCGGCCTTGGCGATGTCCAGCTCCGCTTCGGTGCAGGGCATCTCCGCCTGGGTGCGGCGATAGACCAAGGTCACTTCTTTTGCGCCGAGTCTACGCGCCTGGGTGGCGGCGTCGATCGCGGTCATGCCCATGCCGATGACGGCGACCTTATCGCCGACGGGAACCGCCGGATAGCCGTCGGCGCGGATGCTGTAGATGAATTTTAGGGCGTCGATGACCCCTTCGAGGTTTTCGCCGGGGATATCGAGATGACGCGCGAGACCCACGCCAAAGGCGAGGTAAACAGCGTCATACTGACTTTGGAGTTGTTTTAGGGTCAGGTTGCGGCCCAATTCCTGCTCGTATTGTACGGTGATGCCGCCGATGGAAAGGATGTATTCCAGTTCGTCCGCGCAGAACTCCGGGGTGACCTTGTAGGCGGCAATGCCATAGGTCAAGAGCCCCCCGCCCTTCGGTTCTTTCTCAAAGATCGTCACCTCGACTCCTGCCCGCGCAAGCACATGCGCCGCGCTGAGCCCGGAAGGACCCGCACCGACGATAGCCACCCTTTTGCCAAGAGGAACCTGACGCTCGAAGAGCGGCCATTTTTCGCGAATGGCCTTCTCCGTGGGATAGCGTTGAAGCCGGGCGATGGGAATGGGCCGCTCTTCCATGAGATTGTAGACGCAGGCGCCTTCGCAAAGCTTTTCGACCGGACACACGCGTGAACAACCCCCGCCCATGATATTCGATTCAAAGATCGTATGCGCCGATCCCTTGAGATTGCCGGTAACGATCTGCTTGATGAATTTGGGAACGTCGATACCGGTGGGACAACTCTTGGTACAGGGGGCATCATAGCAGTACAAACATCGATTGGCATCGACCAGCGCCGCATCCCTCGTCTCGAAAGGCGGGTGGATGTCGGAAAAATTCGCCGCATATTCAGCCTCGGAAAGGCGGTTGTTCTGGATCATAACTCAGTCAATTTACCATAGGTTTCCGGCCGGCGATCGCGATAGAACTGCCAGACGCTGCGTACCTCGTCGATCTTTGCGAGGTCGAGATCGGCGACAAGCAGCTCGTCCTTGTCTTCGGAAGCCTGTGCGAATATCTGACCGCGTGGGTCGACGAAATAGCTGCTGCCGTAAAAGCGTCCCAGGTTCCAGGGCTTCTCTTCGCCGACCCGGTTGATGCAGCCCATGAAATAGCCGTTGGCCGCGGCATGCGCCGGTTGCTCGAGCTTCCAGAGATATTGAGAGAGGCCGGCCACGGTGGCGGAGGGATTGTAGACGATCTCCGCGCCGTTCAGGCCGAGGACGCGGGCGCCGTCGGGGAAGTGGCGATCGTAACAAATGTACACGCCGACCTTGGCATAACGCGTCTGGAACACAGGATAGCCGAGATTGCCGGGCTTGAAGAAGAATTTCTCCCAGAAGCCGGAAGTATGCGGGATATGGTTCTTGCGATACTTCCCCAAAAACGTTCCATCCGCATCGATCACCGCAGCCGTATTATAAAGCACACCTGCCTGCTCTTTTTCATATACGGGAACGATCATCACCATGCTGTATTTCTTGGCATATTCCGTCATCCGCTGGATCGTGGGACCGGGGACGGGTTCGGCGGAAGCATACCAATCGCTGTTCTGACCGGGGCAGAAATAGGGGGTGTTGAAGATCTCCTGCAAACAGAGTATCTGCACGCCTTTCTTTCCCGCCTCTTCGATAAGGGGAAGATGTTTTTGGAGCATGGCTTCCTTTATCTCTTCGATCGTGCCTTCGCCTTCCGTTTTGGGCAGGCTCATTTGGATGAGACCGGATTTGATGATTCTGGGCATTTTAGATTTTATTTCTTTTGATGAATTGGCCATAGCCTTTTTCGACAAGACATTTATTGTTGTCGACAGCGACCCGGCCACGAAGGAGGACCGTTTTTACCTTGCCGGTGAGTTCCCATCCCTCATACGCCGAGTAATCGACATTCATATGATGGGTTTTCGCAGAAAGCATGTGCTTCTCGTTGGGATCGAAGATGACGATATCGGCGTCGCTGCCTGGAGCAAGGGTTCCCTTGCGCGGCCACATCCCGAATATTTTCGCCGCGTTAGTGGAGGCGACCTCGACGTATTTATTGAGGCTGATGCGGCCCTTGTTGACGCCTTCGCTGAAAAGCAGCTCCATGCGGTTCTCGATGGCGGGGTGCCCATTGGGTATCTTCGAAAAATCGGTTGAGCCCATCAGCTTTTGTTTCCAGAGGAAGGGGCAGTGGTCGGTGGCCACGACGCGGACCAGCCCCTGGTTGATGCCGGCCCAGAGGGTCTCGCGGTCCTTGGCCTTGCGCAACGGTGGGCTCATCACCCATTTGGCGCCTTCGAAATCCTGCTTGTAGAGATCGGCATCGAGGAGAAGATACTGGATGCAGGTCTCGACGAAAACGGTCTGGTTGCGGCGGGTGGCCATGCGGACGGCGTTTAGGGCCCCTTCACACGTCAGATGCACGATGTAGCCGGGACAACCGGTGTAATGGGCTATGTCGGCAAAACGGGCACTGGCTTCGGCCTCGGTGACCTCGGGCTGGGAGAGATAGTGATAGAGGGGAGAGAGTTTCCCTTCGGCGCGGTGTTTGGCGATGAGATAGTCGATCATATCGCCGTTGGTGGCATGGACGGTGACCAGGCCGCCGTGCTTCTTCACCTCCTGCATGAGGGCCGTCATCTGGCGGTCGTCGATCATCAGGGCGCCTTTATAGGCCATGAAGGTCTTGAAAGAAGTGATGCCTTCCTCTTCGACCATTTGCCGGATCTCCTTCTTTGTTTCGTCGTTGTAGTCGGTCACCGCCATGTGAAAGCTGTAGTCGCCTACCGCCGTTCCCCGGGCGCGGCCGTTCCATTCGGCAAGGGCTTCGTGCAGGGAATGCCCTTGCTTTTGCAGGACGAAGTCGATGACGGTGGTGGTGCCGCCGAAGAGGGCCGCCCGGGTTCCGGTCTCGTGGGTATCGCTGGAGAAGGTGCCCATGAACGGCATGTCGAGGTGGACATGGGGGTCGATGCCGCCGGGCATCACGAGCAGGCCCCCGGCGTCGATCGTGGTCTCGGCGATGGGCGGCAACTTTGTACCGATGGCGCTGATCCGCTCTCCTTCAATGAGGATATCGCCGGTGAAGTCGTCGGTGGCCGTGATGATCCTTCCGTTCTTAATCAATACTGACATAGAATTCCTTTTTTAATTGGGGCCGCATCAGCAGGCCATAGCAAGCGCCGGCGAGGGCGAAGCCGACAAACCAGGCATAATTATACAGGTCGACGATCCACGCGGGGAAATTGTCGGCGGCGACGGCTCCAATGGTGACGAGGAAGCCGGGAACATTTGGCAGGATGCCGAGGACCAGGCTTATGACCGCACGCTTGTTGAAGCCTCCGGTATAGCGATAGATGCCGTTGGGATCGTAAAGATCGTTTACCGAAAGCTGTTGCCGCCGGATGAAATAATAATCGACGATCAGGATGCCGCCGACGGGTCCCAGCAAGCTGCTGTAGCCGACGAGCCAGGTGAAGATGTACCCCGAGGGATCGGCCACCAGCTTCCACGGGAAGATGAGGATGCCCAGGATGCCGGTAATGAAGCCGCCGGTGCGGAACGGGATCCGGGCCGGCGCGAGGTTGGCGAAGTCGTTGGCGGGGCTGACGATATTGGCGGCGATATTGGTAGCGAGGGTAGAGATCGCGACGGCGATCATGGCGATGCTGACGAAGAGCTTGCTGTCGAAGCGGCCTGCCAGCGCCACCGGATCCCAGATCGTCGTACCATAAATGATCGTCGTTGCACTCGTGACGACGACGCCGATAAAGGCGAAGAGTGTCATCGAGGGCGGAAGGCCGAGGGCCTGGCCTTTTACCTGGGCTTTTTGGCTGACCGCGTAGCGGGTGAAGTCGGGGATATTAAGGCTTAACGTCGCCCAGAAGCCGACCATGCCCGTGAGACCGGGTATGAAGAAGGCCCAGAAAGCCCCGGGGGACGTGAGCCTCGAGGGTTGGGTGAGGATGGGGCCGAGACCGCCGTGGACGCTGCCGATCGCCCAGAAGAGAAGGGCGAGGGCCGCGAGGGGCAGAAAGAAGGCTTTAAAGACGAGGAGCTTTCGGATGCTGTCGACACCGAGGTATACGACCCACATATTGATCAGCCAGAAGAGGAGGAAGCAGATAGCGGGACCGGTGGCGAGCCCAAGGGCCTTTGGCAAAGCCGGTAGCTGGTCGAGCGCAGGGATCCACAGATGCAGCATCTGGTAGAGAGCAAAACCGCCGATCCAGGTCTGGATGCCGAACCAGCCGCAGGCGACGATGGCGCGGAGCAGGGCCGGGATATTGGCGCCCCGGGTGCCGAAGGAGGCCCGGGCGAAGACGGGGAAAGGGATGCCGTACTTTGCACCGGCGCGGCCATTGAGGATCATCGGGACCAGCACGATGCTGTTGCCGAGGAAGATAGTTAGGATGGCCTGCCACCAGTTCATCCCGCCGCCGATCAGGCTGCTCGCCAGCATATAGGTCGGGATGCAGAGGCTCATGCTGATCCACAGCGCAGCATAGTTCCAGGTGTTCCAGGTCCGCTGGGCCTGCCCGATGGGAGCCAGATCTTCGCTGTATAGTGGGGAAGAAGATATCTCGGATGGTTGATGCCCGGTCATTTATGTAAACGATTGTATTGTTTCAGAATACGCAAGACTGCCTCCTTTGGCATACCATAGACGGTGTTCCCATTGATGCCGGTGAGCGTCTTGCCGGCGAACAGGGCGTTGACGATCGCTTCTTCGGTGGCTTCGATCGTGGCGGTGAACAGGACATTGATGCGCTCGTTCGGGATCGTGGTCACGTTCTCATTGTCCGTGTTGCTAAAGGCAAGGGGGTTGGCGGTGGAGAAGACGATGAAGATGTCACCCGAGCCGTTGCCGCCGATGCCGCCGGTGCGGGTAACCCCAAGGGGTATGCGTTGGGCGAGCCGTTTCAGCTGGCTGGGGAGCAGGGGCGCATCGGTGGCCAACACGACGATGATCGATCCTGTCTCCTCCCGGGGTGGAGTAGAAGCCAGCCCCAGCGGTTGTTTATCCATCGTAAAGGGAAGCGTATCCTGCAAAGCTTTTCCAACCGGTACGCCGGCAATAGTCAGCTGGTTGCGGCTGCCATGATTGCATTGGACAAGAACGCCGACCGTATAGCCGCCCGCACGTTTGTCGAGCACCCGCGAGGCGGTACCGATGCCGCCTTTGAAGCCATAGCACATCATGCCGGTGCCGCCGCCGACGCCGCCTTCGTCGACCGGACCGGTGCGGGCGCTGTCGAGGGCGCGGAAGACATGTTCCTTGTGAACGTGCTGGCCGTTGATATCGTTGAAGATGCCGTCGTAGGTCTCGGCGACGACGGGGTAGGCATACCAGTAGTCGTGGTAGAAGGGGGTATAGTAATGGTGCTGATCCATCCATTGCCAGGCCGCGTCGCGGACTGTCCCTACATTGCCGGTGTTGGTGATGAGGATCGGGGCTTCCAGGAAGCCGGACTCGGTGATCCAGTGAGTGCCGGTCATTTCGCCGTTGCCATTTAAAGTATACCAGTTGGCATAGCAGGGGGCAAAGGTGGTACCGCGGGGGAGTATGGCGGTGACGCCGGTACGGATCGGGCCTTTGCCTTTTACGAGGGGACCTTCGCCACTGATGAGGGTGGTCTGGCCGACGGTGACGCCCGTGACGTCGGTGATGGCGTTGAACTTGCCGGGAGTCCCATCGAAAGGGATTCCGTAGTCGCGCGCCCGCTGTTGCGCAGGGGCCGGGGCGGACAAAAGCAAGAACAGTCCGCAGCAGAGCGGCAGGATGGTTTTGGTTATGCGCATTTTTAGTCTTTGGTTACGTGTTGGTCTGCGATCGTCAGCGCATCGCTGATCATGGCCAGCCCCTCGTCGATCTGTTCACGCGTAATGCTGAGCGGCGGCGCAACAAACACATAATTCCAGCGCACAAAGGTGTACATCCCGAGCTGTTTCAGCCGGGCGGCTACCTGGTTCATCACGGTCATCTCATCGGGCCTGGCGTTGAATGGCGCCATCGGTTCCCTGGTTGTCCGGTTCTTTACGATCTCGAGACATCCAAGGAGACCGGTATTGCGCCAGTCGCCGATACAGGGGTGTTCTTTTGTCAACTGGGCTATGCGCTCATCCATGTAACGGCCCATGGCCGCGCAATTCTCCAGGAGGCCTTCGTCTTCGTATATCTTCAGCACTTCCAGCCCGGCGGCGCAAGATACCGGGTGGGCCGAATAGGTAAGCCCCAGCCACATTACCTTATCGTTGAAGTGATCGGCTATTTTATCAGTGACGATCAACGCACCCAGCGGCAGATAACCCGCGGTGATCCCCTTCGCAGTAGCGATCATATCGGGGACGACGCCGTGGAGTTCGCAGGCGAACCATTTGCCGGTACGGCCAAAGCCGCTCATGACCTCGTCGGCGATCAGCAGGATTCCGTATTTGTCGCAGAGTGCGCGGACCTTTTGCAGGTAGTCGGGCGGATATTTGATACAACCAGAAGACCCGCTTTCACCTTCCATCAGGATCGCGGCGATGTTCTCCGGTCCCTCGAACTCGATGATCCTTTCGATATGGGATACACATTCCCGGTGGCAGGTACTGATCTCCTGGCTCCAGGGGCAGCGATAGCAGTAGGGGTCTTCAACATGGATGAAGTTGGGCGCCTGCTGGCTGTCGGCGGGAAGTTTCCGTGGATCGCCACCGGCCGTCATCGCGCCATAGGAGCTGCCATGGAAGGCGCGGTAACGGGCG
>Ga0105239_10000167_pt1 | contig 94436 bp, 85 predicted proteins | sample KBSC44metaG_FD_92761 | JGI IMG/M metagenome (GOLD analysis project Ga0105239, IMG submission 92761) | Corn rhizosphere microbial communities from Kellogg Biological Station, Michigan, USA - KBS C4-4 metaG | ecosystem: Host-associated > Plants > Roots > Rhizosphere > Soil | place: Michigan, USA... | reverse complement strand
GCTATCGGTCCGCCGTAACTGCCGTGGACTTGTCCGAAGGATTGTGAGCTATTCCAGAAACCAAGTGGTTGCCTCTGAGACTGAGTGAGTGACTATTCCTGAGGTGGAAAGTTGCCGGTGTAGTCTCAGTGGTCAAATCAAACCTTTGAGGTACTCCCGGTACGGTACTTGTAGGTGGCCACCTAACTTAAAGGACGGAGAATATACGAAGTCCTCCGTACCTATCCAGCTTCACGCAGTAAACCCACCAGGCATGGCATCTGGGTGGCATCTATCCGTAGGCTAATGACGTAGGAGGCAGATCTTGCCATAATAGGACAAGCGCCGGCTAAATCCAGACCAAGGTCATACCCCGCATCATGCGGGGTGGGATTTACCCGGGATCAGATATCACGTGTCGTGGATGTTGGAATCTTCTCCTTTTCGAGGTATCAACCAGGACTTCACTTCTGGAAGCATTGTGTAAGTTCTTCATCTATGATTGTTCTATCATGAAATGGGCCACAGCCTGGATAAATTCTTACTCCACCCTCACAAACCTAGCCCCGAACGCAGTGTGGACCACACCGGCAGTTACTCTCTCCCCGAACCGTCGTAAATGATTAATTCCTTTGTTTGCAGAATCTATGCTAGGTAAGTGTACATACTCATTTCGGCTATTCATCGACGATATAGGTCTGGCGGCTCAATTCTGAATATTTTCGTGCATGAACTTCCCAGCTGGTTCGGACATGAATCATAGAAAAGGCCACTTGCTCACCTCTAGTTGACGGCTTGCTACAGCCAGAATCACTCATTGCACTGATGGCAGCTACTACCGCGTTCGGCCTATTGGCGTTGCTGGCGTCCCTTTCGTGGGCACAGCAGTATCCAGACTGTCGCAATGGTCCTCTTGCGAACAACTCAGTCTGCGACACTTCGTTGCCAGCGAAAGACCGAGCTCAAGCTCTCATTGATGCTATGACGGTCCAGGAGAAGCTCAATCTCACGCACAACAACTCACCAGGAGTACGACGACTTGGTTTACCATCGTATAACTGGTGGGGTGAAGCTCTCCATGGAGTTGCCGCAGCACCCGGAGTTCAGTTCGCCAGCTCTGGAAACTGGTCATATGCAACCTCTTTCCCACAGCCTATCTCAATGGCATCATCATTTGATGACGACCTATTTTATGCGATTGGGACTGTGATAAGCACTGAGGCAAGAGCTTTCAACAATGCCAACCGGTCCGGCCTTGACTATTGGACCCCAAACATCAATCCATTCCGTGATCCGCGATGGGGTCGTGGTCAAGAAACACCAGGAGAGGATACTTATTTGGTCAAGCGGTACATTGACACTATCGTCACCAGTATGCAGGGTGGTCGCAATCCTGAATCGTATAAAATCATCGCCACATGTAAGCATTACACAGCATATGATATGGAGGGTTGGGAGGGTAACACCCGTTATGGATTTGATGCGATTGTCAATCCCCAAGACCTCAGTGAATATTACATGCAACCTTTCCAACAGTGTGCACGGGACACCAAGGTTGCTTCAATCATGTGCTCTTACAATGCCATCAACGGAGTCCCAGCATGCGCAAACTCGTATACCATACAGTCTGTTCTCCGTGGTCACTGGAACTGGACCGCTGATGAGAACTACATTACCTCCGATTGTACTGCCATTCAAAATATGTTCACAGATCACCATGCCTTTGATACAAGGCAGCAGACGGTAGCCGCAGCATTGAACGCTGGTGTTGATGTTGATTGCGGATATTATAATCCCACCTTTTTACCATCCGCATATTCAATGGGCCTTGTGGAAGAGGCGACATTAGATCGATCACTCTTGCGTCTGTATTCAGGTCTGGTGAAAGCAGGATACTTCGATCCCCCAAATTCACCATGGAGATCTGTGGGATGGTCAAATGTCTCTACACCAGAAGCGGAAGGCCTCGCGCTGAAGGTGGCTGAAGAAGGCATCGTTCTGCTCAAGAATGATGGCACCCTTCCTTTGATTCCACCTACGGATCGTAATATGACTCTCCTTCTCGCTGGCGGCTGGATCAATGCCACAACGCAGCTGCAAGGGAATTATGCCGGCCCGGCGAGGACGCTGATATCTCCATGGATGGCTCTCCAGAACGTATCAAATGTCAATCTCGTTGTCGTGAAGTGGTTTGAAAATCCTACTTTGCGTGCCATTGAGAGTCAGGCAGATGCTATCTTGTGGATCGACTCGACGACTGAAGGAGCAGACGAAGGACAAGATCGCAACACTATCCGATGGGATGCCATGCAGGTTGACGCAGTGGAAACACTGGCTACACTGGGTCGACCTCTCATTGTAGCTCATATGGGAGAACAGGTCGATGATTCCGCACTCCTCAACAATCCAAATGTCAGCGCTCTGGTATGGGCTGGCTATCCCGGCATGATGGGAGGACAAGCACTTATCAATATCATAACTGGCAAGGCCGCACCAGCTGGCAGATTGCCTATCACGCAATATCCAAGTGCGTACGTCCACCAAGTCCCGATGACCGACATGAGTTTGCGCCCTAACGCGCAAACTGGAAACCCGGGCCGCACATACAAGTGGTTCGACAATGCTACCGTTGAGTTTGGTTATGGATTACACTACACCAACATCTCTACTACCATCGATACTCCTACAAATTCATCCTTTGCTATTCAATCACTTGTCTCGGCTTGCGACTATTCCAACTATGGCCACATCGACCAGTGTCCGTTTCTTGCCTCTGGTGCCGGATCCTCCTCTTTGTCAGTCAACGTCACCAATACTGGCAAGACGGGCTCTGATTTTGTCACCCTTGCCTTCATTTCTGGGGAATACGGTCCTGAACCTCGTCCGCTGAAATCTCTGGTTGCTTATCAGAGACTCTTTGGTATCAGTCCTGGAGCTTCGCAGACAGCATGTCTCAACCTCACATTAGGCTCGTTGTCAAGGTATGATGAGAGCGGAAACCAGATACTCTACCCGGGTAGCTATCGTATTGTGATTGATGTGCCGACACAGACGGAGTGGGAATTTGTGTTGACTGGGAGCGAGTATGTGATGGATGAGTGGCCTCAGATGTAGGTCTTCATCATACGTAAGTATAGACGAGTAAGCTCATTGGCCTGTAGTTCATTGGTATGTCCGGTTCCAAAAGTAAAAGGTCTGGAGGTCCTATTTGGTAATGGTTTTACTCCTATGTCCGGGGCGTCGACCTCGTAGCGGTGTGGTTCACAGGTAAATTGTGTCCTGTGGTCGAATTTAGCTCAAGATGACGTAACGCGATGGCTAGAGCATGATGAATATTTAATTCGTCGTGCCAACGGCGACCTCTTAGGTGTTAGTAATGACTACAAACCCTGATCCACGACTCCACGTACCTGTCATGAATATCATGTCTTCTATAATGCCCCCAGCAATACCGGCACTCGTCCGCGGCATTTTGCACGAAGCCTGTCCGAATGAAGTAGCCCCTCATGAGGATCTTCATGGGCTCAGCCTAACTCTGGGGTAAACCCATCGTTGCGGCTAAAATGTATCTCCTCAACATCTTCTTCCTTGAGGGACCTGTATTATACCCAGAACGGATATAACAATTTATCCTGCGGGGATTTGCAGATACACGTCGTCCGACGGCTCAAAAGAAGACCAGATGGATACCAGACATCCAAACCGGAAGTATTCTTTAGGCTTTAGCACATGAGCAATACTCGCACGTATATAGCTAGCAGGAACACCGCATGAGAGGAGTGACAGAGCCTGCTAGCCACAACTTCTCAGCCAAAACTCATTCCGGCTCCGTGGTTTGGTCATGACAAAATCTACGATAGTTGGCCTTGTCGGTGCGCTGCTGCTTTTGTCAAGTCCAGGAAAAACAGCAGTCAGCCCGCCACCCGACTCTGCCTCATATCCATCACGGATTTGGTCTTCCAAGGAAGGACTTAATATCACTGATGGGTATCCACTTGGAAATGGGCGACTTGGTGCCATTTCACCTGGGACTGTCCTGCGCGACCACATTATCTTGAACGAGGATTCGTACTGGTCGGGGTCACTTCTTCATCGAGTCAATCCGGATGCTTTGCAGAGTGTAGCCACAATGCAGGCGCAAGTGCGACAAGGCTACCCCAACCAAGCACAGATACTGGGCGGTCTAGGTTACGCAGGAACCCCTGTGTCAACACGACATTACGAACCGCTTGGATATATCAATTTGTCCCAGAACGTAACAGGGAACGTCACGGATTATGAGAGATGGCTTGATCTCTCTGATGCTACTGCTGGAGTGTACTTCGTTATCGGGAATGTCTCGTACCAGCGCGAATATCTTGCCAGTAACCCTGCAGATATCATTGCTGTACGTTTGAACGCAAGTGAACCTGGTTCCGTCAACTTCAGAATCCACTTCGGCCGAGACGAGTCTTCTCTGAATAGGTGGCAGCAGTATTCCTACCCCGTCAACGGTGATACTATGATTGAGGGCAGCACTAGCGGAGGTGCACCAGACTCACCGGGAATCAGTGTCACGGCAGGTGCTAGAATCGTTGCAACAGGAGGAAGAGTCTATACTATTGGAGACTACGTGCTCTGTGAAGGAGCGGACGAGGCAACTGTCTACTTCTCTGCACACACGACGTTCAGGACACCGGATACAAAAGGGGCTGTGCTGAGAGACCTCAGCGTCTTCACTCCCACTTCATATAGCGATATCCGTGCTGCGCATGTGGCCGACTATAAGGAATATTACGATCGCTTCCAGCTTGACCTCGGCTCCTCGTCTAACAATCAGACATCTATGTCTACTGTCGAGAGAATGTCCGCAATCAGACCAAAGAAATTCGATCCAGAATTGGCCGTGTTGTATTTTCAATATGGGAGATACTTGTTGATTGCAAGCTCGAGGAGCGGCACGTTGCCTCCAAATCTTCAGGGCTTATGGAACGAGAACTTTGATCCGATGTGGGGCTCTAAATATACCATCAATATCAATCTCCGTGAGTGCTTCCATGGGACGCTGAGCAGCGTAGATTACTATCGATGACTAACACGATTTTCAGAAATGAATTACTGGCCCAGCCTAACAACTGGTAAGCAGAATTGCAGAGTTCCTTCTGCATCTTCGTTTGTGATTGAATTAAGCTAATTTGAAACTCTAGGCCTTGATGATTTGATCGGGCCTCTGAATGATCTGATAAAGGTTATGACAGAGCAAGGGAGGTATGTTGCTAAGGAGATGTACAATTGTTCTGGGACTGTTTCTCACCATAACGTTGATCTATGGGGAGATTCGGCCCCTCAAGATAACTACCTATCCTCAACGTTCTGGCCAATGGGAGCTACTTGGCTTGTCACTCACGTCATTGAGCACTATCGTTTTACAGGGGACAAGGCAATGTTGCAAAACATGTACCAAGACCTCAAGCTCAACGCGCAGTTTGCACTCGATTTCCTAACTCCATGGGACGACTACATGGTCACCAATCCATCGCTATCACCCGAGAACATATACTATGCTCCCAACGCCACTAAGCAGCAAGTCGCGATTGCGGCCGGGCCAACAATTGATAATACATTGCTGTGGGAGCTATTTGGATTTATCTTGGAGGCTCAAGCGGAGCTTGGTATCACCAATGACACCGAGTTTGCGAACCAAGTTACCGCTATGAGGGCGAAGCTGCCGCCGCTGAGATTGAATCAATACAATGGCATTGCAGAATGGATGGAGGACTTTGAAGAGGCAAGTCCTTCCAACGCTCCTTCTGAGACTGAGGCAACGGACAATTAACTCAAACAGGCGTTACCGGGCAATGGCCATATGTCTCACCTCGTTGGCCTCTATCCGATTCCACAGATCACAGCATCCAATGCAACAACATTTAACGCCGCACTGACGAGTCTGCGACACCGGCTTGAGTAAGTTTGATCATCTACAAGCAAGGATTGTCTTTGCTTCGTTGTCATGCGGCTGACAGTTTATCTCGCAGTAATGGCGGCGGTAGTTGTGGCTGGCCTCGTGCATGGACTGTTTCCCTTGCTGCAAGGACATTTGCCTCGGATATTGTGCATGATTACTTCACGGATCAGCTGTGGAATTGTACATTCAATACTTCCTTACTCAACCAAGGTTACCCGGCGGCATTCCAAATTGATGGCAACTTCGGAACGACAGCTGGTGTAGTAGAAGCTTTGCTCCAAAGCCATGAGAGCATATCGACTGTGAATGGTACTGGCAACAGCACTGGCGCTGGCTTGAAGGCCGCATACACGGGTGACCTGAACAAGGTTGTTCTGATCCGACTGTTGCCAGCCCTTCCGCCCGCCTGGGGCGCTAATGGAGGTGGATCAGTTTCGGGTCTCATCGCACGAGGAGGATTCGAGGTCAACATGACTTGGTCCGACAAAGGAGAACTCACCAGCGCCACGATCTTGTCGAACCTAGGCCAGGAGGCATATGTGACGCTAGGGAAAGCTGCGATCGGTAGCTCCGACAGCCGGAACGCGACATCGATCAAGATTGCAGGTGCGGAATCTGGAAAGTTCGTACATTTAAAAACCGTGCAGGGTATGGCTTACAATGTCACGCTCGCATAAAAGCAACCGCGCCGGAGCTCCATTATAAATGTATATGGAACATTATCTCCGCGCTAAAACAATTAGACTCCTCGTTTTAGGGATAAGGATAACTCCTAGCTAACTGCCTGGGTAGGAAGTTATTCGCAAAATATCATATCCTAACGTTATGTAAGCTCAAGAAAGTCATTATCAACGATCTGATCAGTATTAATCTAACTCAAGATGACGTTATTTCGCTTTGTGCTCTCGTAGGAAAGCTTGCTCCTCCGAGCCCCGTGCGGGCCCCTGGCCGAGAGCCGAAGGTGCCTTCTCGCCACTTCGCTTCCGTGGGAGGCACGGGAAGTTCCCACCCCATGGCCACCGCCCTTCGTACCAAGTCCCACTAAGTGGATGTAAAGTCGATGGTGAAGATTACTCATTACTATGAGAAATGGCATTTTCGCCGTGCGGGGCTGCGTAGTTGTTCAAACATTAAAAAGAAAGATCGAATTCTTAGGATGCCGTCAAGAAACTTTCGTTGACTTTTCCATACCCGTGCACCTCAGAGCATGGCAGATATATCGCCCAGCCAAGATGACCCACAGGACTCAGCGGCCTTAGCGACAGTCGCGTCGAGGATTTCGAAGACTGAGGGGAAGCTCGAGAGCGAATTGCCGAGCCAAGTTACCTTGACCGAGAACGTGAAAATCTGGCAGCTGATTTATCGCACTTCGATTATTACGCCTGAGGTCTATTCGCATCGATATCTTGGTCGCGGAACAGAAGCGGACCCATACGTTGTCGATTTCTTACCCGGCGACCCTCTCAACCCGCAAAATTGGGCGACATGGCGGAGGTGGACGTTTCTATCGGTCGTCGCAATCTCGACATTGGCTGTGTCCTTTTGCACATCCGCCTACCTGAGCGCTTTGCCGCAACTACGAGAGTATTTTCAGGTCTCTGACTTGGTCATCACGCTAGGCCTGTCCCTGTTCATCTTGGGATTTGCGCTAGGTCCTGTCGTTTGGGGTCCCATGAGTGAGGTGTATGGTCGGCATAAGATCTACTGTGTCACTTATGCCATCTTGACCGCGTTCAACATCGGTGTGGCAACGGCGAAGTCGATGTCGACCTTGGTTGTGCTCCGATTCTTTGCCGGCGCATTTGGGGCTTCGCCATTGACTAATTCAGGAGGGGTCATCGCCGACATGTTCGTCTCAGAGCAGCGCGGAGTGGGCATCGCAGCATGGTCGGCGTGTGCATTCATTGGTCCAGCTGTAAGTCTCGATCTATTCCTGTCGTACGACATCCGGCACAGACATATCAGCTGGCCTTGAATGAAATTTGTGGAGCGCGGATGCTGACCCCCTTAGATCGGACCTATTGTTTCGAACTTCGTCGCCTCTGAGGCTGGATGGCGTTGGGTCATGTGGGTCATGACGCTTTTTGCGGCCACAATGTGGATTGTCGGAGCTCTCGTCGTACCCGAAACCTACGCTCCGGTGATCCTGCGTCGCCGTGGCCAGAAGCTAACCAAATTAACTGGCAAGCTCCACATCTCGATATACGAGAGCAAAGCAGGCCCAAAGGTGACCCCGATGGAAAGGATGCGCAAAGTGCTCTTTAGACCATGGGCATTCCTCATATACGAGCCAATCGTATTGTTGATATCAGTGTACATGGCCATCCTGTACGCGACGTTGTTCATGATGCTAGGTGCCTTTCCGATCGTGTTCGCTGAGACCAGGGGGTGGGCTCAGGGTGTTAGTGGCTTGCCTTTCATTGGAATCTGCGTCGGAATGATCAGCGGTGCTCTTCATATCATTTATGACAACAAGCGATATCTCAAAACTATCACCAAACCAGAGAATTTAGTACCCGAGGCCAGGCTGCCACCGGCGCTCCTCGGCGCTGTGATTACACCGGTAAGTCCAAGGCACTTTTGTTTTATCTCTTCCCAGGAATCAAAGAGAGCCGCTGACAGTGAGTATCATAGCTCGGCATGTTCTGGTTCGCCTGGACCAATTTTCCTAGCATACATTGGATAGTATGCATCTTCGGGATTGTCATCTTCTGCCATGGTTCTGTACTGATCTTCCTGTCTGGCATGAACTACCTGATCGACTCTTACACTATTTTCGCCGCGTCGGTTTTGGCGGCGAATGCTCTCCTGCGAGCAGTCCTAGCTGCAGCATTGTAAGTTGTCCTGTCTCGGCGTTGCTTGGATTTCAGGTTAGCTAATGGAGGATGTCCGTACCAACAGCCCGCTTTTCACGAAACAAATGTACCATAATCTAGGCATCCATTGGGCGTCGTCAATCCCAGCATTCTTGGCGTTGGCTTGCACCCCCGCGCCGTTTATCTTCTACAAATATGGAAAAGACATCAGGCTGAAGTGCAGATATGCCGCTCAGGCATACGAATATGGACAGATTCAACGAAATGCGCAGAAATCTGTGGAGACGGCCGAGGGTGAATCTGAATCCAAGTCCAAGACATTGGTGGTCACCAGTCCATGATTATAAGAGGCAATGATGGAAAAACTTCATCAGAGTGATAGATATGGGAAAACCAGGACTTTCTAAATGATCGTGGTGAGATGTGGCGAGCCCGTCGTGATAATATATGTGAGGTGTCCCATGCCCTGGCCCCTTACCCGTAAGCGGCCCTCATCAGGCCAAACGCCAGGGCGGCGGCACTTCACCGCCTGAAAGGGAAGCTTCTTCCCGCCATATTTGTCGCAGACTCATAACCGTGCCGCTTTTAATGCTTGGAGAGGGAATGAAATCCGTTGGCGAACTGGCTGTATGTGTCTGCTATCTTTCCGGTATTATAGAAGGACTGAGACGACACTGTACAATCGAGGCGGCCTCAATCTCAAGGCCAATGAATGTGCTTCATTGTACAGCAAAGCATATCGGGTGGTGCCAAGGAATGCACCCAGATGTTCCGCCCGAGGTTCTTAGGCATCTCGGTATTGCGCTGGAGGCTGAATGTCAACACTTCTTATCTTCGAAACTGAGTACTTACTATCAACCTGATAAGAGTTCAGCCAGGTATTGGAAGCCTTCCACGCGACAATGCGGACATATGGCTTCTCTGCCTCGGCCAGAAAGGCCTTGCGATTATTGCCGCAGAGCGAAACAAAAATGTACACCAGTACCAGGGGACTCGTGCGCCTTATGCCAAGGAAGGGCCTGCACTTACGTTGAAGGACCTTCTAAGAAGAAGAGGAAACAATCGAATGCGGTCACTCGCGAGGCTGAAGCCGTTTCGATATCCCCAGAAGCAGCTCAGCGAGAATCGCCACAGGATTACTCGAGCTTACCAGGTGCATCGTTATTGAAGCACACCCTTGGTCATCAACATTTCCGAACGAATTGCTACGTTGGGGCTACTTCCTTTCCAAGCCGAGTCCTCCTTAATCTTGCAAGCTATCAGCAGCATGGCAACTACGGGCATTCTCAGACTAGTTCCGAGATTCGTCGCGTGGGTGAGCACGGCTATTTTCTCATCCTTCCTGATAAGGACGATATCATAGAAGAGCAACTCGACCTCCTGGACAAGATTGAAGCTGTCATTTCACCTCACGGCCCTGCTCTAGTGGGACTGTACTTTCGGATTGTCCACCCTAGCTTCCCCATCCTTCATAAAGATGTCTTCCTCGAAAAGCACAGTCGCTCCCATCGAGAATTGACACCTGCATGCTTAGCCGCAGTCTACATGCTTGCCTTGAACTGGTGGTCTTACAGTATCGATCTGGCTCATCTGGCTAAGCCAGATATTACTGAGCTTGAGAAGCTTGTTTCATCTCTCATGGCATTCGACAGAGCTGCCAAAATCTCCGACATCCAGGCCGGACTCTTGTTTCTCCAACGGCCCCGTCATGACTCTTGGAGGCTAACCGCTCAGCTTGTTGCTACTGGTGAAGAGGTTGGGCTACACCGTGATTGTTCTGATTGGCAAATTCCAGAATGGGAGAAAGGAGTCCGTAAACGCACTGCATGGGCTTTGTTTATGCAGGACAAATGGGGAGCACTCGTCCATGGACGCCCATCGCACATCAAGGCGGACAACTGGGAAGTTTTGCCACTTGAGCCCGATGACTTCCCAGAGAATGTTGACGAAGATCATGCAGAACAAGGTAGTTCCGAAGTCGAACGGGGCATCCTCATCTTTATGCACATGTCGTCCCTGACGCAGATTCTATCCGACATCATTGACGCATTGTTTACAGTACAGGCTGCCATGAACTATGCAAACACGGTATGCCTGTTGCAAGCAGTCAAGCCGCTCCAACTACGACTGAAAGCCTGGTATACCAGTCTCCCTTCCGCTCTAGATCTAGGTGCCACTCAACCACGGAAGCTATCCGCTACAGGACAGCTGTATTTGGCATACCTTGCTGCAGAGGTGACTTTGCACAGAGCTATCATTGAGTCCGAACTCCGGCAGTCTCTCAACACCGAACTTCGCCAGATCACTCGTGGTGCAGCAGTTATGAGATTCCGGTCTGTCATTGACTTCCTGAAACGGCTTAAACCTGAACACATGCAAGGTTTCTGGCACTTTGCATCAGAGCCTTCTCTGGCCATTATAGGCACGTTTTCACTGGTATTATTGGCTACCAGTACGGATACTATTGAGTCTGAAGATATTTTTTCTCTGATTGCCGAATTTCGCTGGCTTCTCAATATCAATAGTTCCAGTGCCGACTTTACGAAGACAGCATTCGATCTTTTGCGGACAAACGCAGGGTTTATTGCCCAGTATCGTCCTCAACGGAGCGCCGGAGCGAGCCACCCTCATGTTGATGATCGCACGAATCGATTTCATGAACGGGAACAAGCAAAAAGAGGCCTGGAAGCCAGACGTGGTGACAAAGTCAACGAAACTACAGAGAGCCACGTGGATCTTAGTGAGTATTTGCCACAAGGGCTCGATGTAAGTCCAGATCAAAACTGGTTTTACGATTTCGATGATTTCGAACGGCAATCTTGAATGGCTCTGAGAGACCCGATTGATTGGCCGGATTCTACGAGTAGGATATTTTATCCCAGTCCACGCCAGGAAATGTTGGTAATAATTACGGGCATGGCATGGTTCTTGAGAACACAAGGCACCGTACTTCAAGATGTGAGAAGGCTCAACCCCGCAGTAAAGATATGCACGTTCCAAGCAAGATCCATTCTTATCTCAGAGGACCGAGAATGCCCGCGGGCAATGTGGATGTGCCCGCCCAGCCACATACAGCCCGGTCACGTGTGAACTTGTCCGTTGCCTCTCTCTCTCTCTCTCTCTTCATTGTGCCATTATCAGAGCAGCACTTCATGCCCTGGCTATTATTTTGGACTATCGACTGTCCTCATTGAGCAAAACCGGGATTACGAATTATGGCTCTACAACTTGTCGACCATGTCGCTGTCAGCCTTGATGCTCCAAACACCGACCCTTTACATGGGACCAAGTACGACTTCAAACGTGATCTTGTCGGATATGGGAGATCGTCGATTGACCCTCATTGGCCAAACGAGGCGAAAATTGCCGTTTCGTTCGTCATCAACTATGAGGAAGGCGCTGAAAGATCCCTACTGAACGGTGACGGTCAAACCGAGAGCGTTCTCTGGGAGCAGGCTCATGTTGCAGAACGTATTGGTTCACGAGATCCCAAAATTGAAAGCGATTACGACTATGGCTCTCGAGTTGGTGTATGGCGCCTGTTAAACATGTTCGAAAGGCATAAAATCCGGACTACGATCTATGCGGTTGGCCAAGCACTCGAAAAGAACCTTCCACTTGCCCAAGCATTTGTGGAAGGCGGCCATGAGATTGCGAGTCATGGTTACCGTTGGATCCCTTACCACAACATGAGCCCCGAGGAAGAGAAGTTGTACATGTACCGTCAAATGCAATCTTTGAAATCAACCACCGGAGTCTATCCTGTTGGCTGGTTCGTTGGGCGCTGCTCCCCCCACACGAAAGCTTTGATACACGAAGTGCACGAGGAGTTCGGAGAACCCCTTCTTTATGAAGCTGACTGCTTTTCCGATGACCTGCCTTACTGGGTCGACGTACCCGCCGAGGAACAACATGCGCAACCCAAGGGGATGCTTATGCTTCCGTATAGCTATGACAACAATGACCTCAAATATCAAATCGCTCCTGGAACCTGGGGCTCTTCGGGTGCTTTTTTGGAGTACCTCAAAAGTTCTTTTGACGTACTCTATGCCGAAGGTCTCGAAGGTCGACCGAAGATGATGACCATTGGTCTTCACTGCAGAATTAGTGGCAAGCCAGGTCGATTTGCAGCTGTCGAGTCCTTTGTGAAGTACGTTGAACAACATCCTGAAGTTTGGATCACCACTCGCAAAGAGATTGCTTCACACTGGCATACAAATTTCCCGTACGCGAAAAGTACGGAGCAGGATAGTGTAGTTTCTGATGGGGAGCACCAGAATGAGGAAGCCATCATTTCCGCAAGAATCTAGAGAATCTTAACAATTTCCTCTTTCATTGGTGATCTTTCAATTCTCGTTTGATCATAGCGACACCAGCTTCCAATTGATCAATAATTACTATCTCTCGAGCGGTGTCGGCTCCGAGTTCTGCTTGATACGATTGCATAGCACAACTTTCCATCCCATGCAAAATCACTCCTCCCATACAGATCACCGCAATTTCATCGTTGTCCATCAACCCTTTGACGCCTTCTCGTACCTTTCGTCTTGCTGTTTCTGTGATTTCAGGCATGATATCGTTTGGTCCAATGCCTGTCGAGACGACTCTGGCGAAACAAGATTGAGCTTCTGATTCTCCTATGAGCCGTTTCACGCCGTCGCTCAATTGCTTTTCAAATGCCTTCCCCGTAGTCATGATCACAAACCGCTTCGGAGGCAGCAGAATCTCCAATGCCGCATAAACACTCGCTTCAAATACCCCTACAACGGGTTTAGTGCCCACCTCGACTTTCAATGCGGCATTCAATGGATGATCGGCGTAGCAGGCAAGTAAGAAGGCATCGTAACCTTCAACCATCGACTTCAATTCCTGAAGACATAGTTTCGTGCTTTGCTCAATATCAGCTTGGCTCTTCAGGACTGCCGGACCATCAGGGCAGGTCCAGTAGGTTGGGACGATCTACATTGGTTCAATACTGGTTGCCACTCGGTCACACAATGACATACATTCGGGTCCAAGTGACGGTCAACCCCTGATCTCACAAGTTCAGTTATCGCGGGGGATGCATTCGGGTTTATCACCAGAAGTCTCTTGATTGACATGCCGTATGTTCCTGCCTACAGGACCAAATGATGCCACAAAGCGTCAGACGAGGAAATGAAAAAGCCTACTTAGCTTAAGTGATCTGGTCAGTTATGCAGATGGCGTAGACTGGGGTGCGCCCAATCAAAAAGGGGAACGACCCCGGCCCAAGTTTGTGGATGGTTACTGAGATTCGATTAGCACTAACTTTCTGTCCCTATCGGGCCCGCGGGCCCTGATGATAAGGCCGTGCTGAACACTGGCCGGGCATATCAATCTCCATTGCACTTCTAGACATCTGGACTTGGTAGAATCTCTCGTGATGTATATCGATCTCGACATGAGTTGCATGATGCTTGCAACATGCATATATGAATGGAGCATCCTGCCTCCACATGGCCAGGGTTCTGTGTGAGTAGGGTTTGAATAGGCTCAAAGAAGTCCAGACTCCAAGGCAACGCCAACCTTCGATCTGACACGACCTAAACGGTCGCGGATCGGGTGAAGCAATCCTCGACTCGACAACCTTACCGAGCACGCCGGCGATATGGACAGACTTCGCGAATTTCATACTAAGCACCTCGTGCTACATCCTCGACCTGGATCCTTCACGGCAGAAGGAGAATCGGCTCGGTGGAGCAACAAGGACTTGGATCCTGTGCCCCAGGAGAAGAAGACGTGGGAATGGTGGCAGTATGCCGGCCCCTAACTACGCTCCATGCCCCGTGGACACGGCTAACCAAACTCGTTCAGTGTTGGAGGTTTCTGGATCGCTGAAGGGTTCAACCCTGCACAGATGCAGGTCCCTTCAAGTGCAGTGGTGATGGGGTTGAACCCCGGGTTGGCGATGGTGGCCTGCTTGATAGGAAACCTCCTTGTCACTGGACCCGTGTGCATTGTCGGCTGGCTGGGAAGCAAGGTATGTTGTTCTCCTCAGTATGCCTACGACCCGGCTGATCCTTCAAACAGTACTCGATTCCATTCCCGGTCATTGCTCGAGCGTAGGTGGAAGAGTGTTCGATATCAACAGTCGCTGAACATGATGCAGATCCTATGGCATGATCGGCGCGTATTGGGCAATGGTAAGCGCTCACACGTTCTGCCATCGACTGTTTTCTGAATCTCGACAGATAATCCGCGGCATATTCTGTGTCATCCTCTATGGTGTGCAATCGACACTGGGTGGCAACGCTGTTCGGTGCATGCTCGAAGCCATCTGGCCATCTTTCGCACACTGGCATATCGACAGTCTCCCCGAGAGTGCGGATATCTCGGCTCCGGACTTGTTGTGCTTCGCCTTGTTCTGGCTGGCTTCTTTCCCACTGCTCTTCGTGCCCATGTCTTCACTGCGTTGGGTGTTCGCGGTCAAGATCGTCATCATGCCATTCTTCTACGTTGCTCTCTTCACATGGGCATTGACGGCAGGTCATGGTGTGGGACCATTGTTTTCCATTCCTACCAAGATCACGAGTGGTTGGTCGGTCGGTTATGTCTTTTGTTCGACGATCTTGGCGACCATAGGAGGCAATGCGAGTGAGTGCGTCGGTCGGCGATCGGTGAACATCAATTGACAATGGAACCACAGCCTTTGCAGTCAACATGGCAGACATCACTCGATATGCAAAGAACCCACGAAGCGCTGCCATTGCACAAGCATTTGCGTTGCCGATTTTTATCACGATGAGTAAGTCATGAATGCTTGATAACCAGATATCAGAGCTGACCTTTCGACAGTTGAGTTACTGGGAGGTGAGATGCTCATGCTTCCCCAAAGCGGCCGACTACTGCTAATATCCGTTATAAGCAATAATGGCAGCAACTGCACAAGTCGTCTACGGCAAGGTCCTATGGAATCCTCTGACAATCATCCTTCTCTGGAACAACAGAGCTGCAAAGTTCTTCGCGGGATTTCTTTTTACCTTTGCGACCATCGCAACAAGTACAGGACAACCTTCCACAAGTTGGGCTTTCTTGCTGCTGACCTCGATCCAGACGTCACTGGAAATAGTATTCCATTCGCACACGACATCATGGGCATCTTCCCCCGTTACATGAACGTTCGGTATGTGCCACGGCTGCCGTTAGATGCGATGAGTGCTAAGTAGGGGATAGTCGAGGGCAAATCCTTTGCGCCGTTCTAGGATTCGCCATGAATCCCTGGGTCATACAAGCCCGGGCTTCCCGTTTCTTCAACTTTGTTGGTGGATATTCGATATTTCTCGGACCGTTGGTTGGAAGTGAGTAGCGTGCTTGGTGCAAGCCTGAACTTTGACGCTTACAGCCTGTCCAGTTATCCTTTGTGATTACTTTATCGTACGAAAGTCGAAGCCATACAACATGTTCCATCTGTATCGAGCAAAAGGACTATATTGGTATTGGAAGGGATGCAACGTTCGAGCGCTCTCGGCGTGGCTGGTTGGGGTGATTCCTCTGCTGCCAGGACTGATTCACAATATCAACCCGAACATCCAGATGGGCCGAGGTATTGTGGAGTTCTTTACGATGGGATGGCTTGCTGGATTGGTAATTTCAGCGTAAGTTGAAGGATCCTGACTATCTTCACCCACGAGCGAGGCGTGCTGGCTTATTCATGATTTCAGAATCACCTATTACTTGCTGTGTCTGGCGTTCCCGTTCGGAACCGTCGTCGATGACGGCTCTGACGTCGTTATAGAAGCAAAAGACGAAGAATCGATCAGCCAGGTTCCAGCTACAGGAAAGTCCTATGAAAACTTTGGGGCCAAGGAGGTATGAAGGGGTTGGAAAGTCTCACCGTGCTTTTCTCGGTAATGTCTATCTCTCCAACATTGCGGCCAGATAGGCCGATGACATGCAACACAAACATCTGCCCATGGGAGGGCAGCAGGTGCAGCTTGGGGGATTGTAAGTATGAGATCGGTAACTGGCATGGTGCTAAGGAGGGTGCTGGCAATATTGCCCAACAACATTTGAGACTGATATATACCTCCGCCTTGGCCTACCCATCCTTTCGAATGCTCCCTGCCATCCACAAAAGGGCAAATTTTCAAACTCTGGATCATGACTAATGCGTCTGTTCCTACCTGAATAGAGATATATGAGTGTCATTATTCGTAATTACTAGCCACTATCCGTCCCAAACGTGACTTGCGTGACCTGTGAACGAGAGTGCCTGAAGTCCAAAGACTACCCATCCAATAACTTCAAGAAACACTAATAAGAAGTTGCGCAGCATGGCCAACCCACGAGACACTGCTGGCAATGACTCTGGGGGCAGTTTGTAACCATGATCTTAGGAACTAGTAGTGGTTGCGCCAACTTCATCGACCACAGACATAAGAGGCGTCGTCTGGCCCTGGAAAATGGTGATCGTGCCATGTTCATCCGCCACGAAAATCCAAATCTGGCCATTATCTTGCGGAAGAAGCATCGGCTCCATATTATTTATCATCTGTTGGACATGCGAGATGGCTTCTTGTTGGAGCCTGCTCCCGTGTCAGTCTGCGATTTTAATAATCCATCGTTTTCTGAGAAACTCACTGCGCTTGGCGCCGCTCACGATGAATCCGATACAATGCCGCAGCTCAGGGTGAGGATAGTCTCGAGAAAAAATGCTGGTGCGCTGAAAGTTGAACCTGAGTACAAAATTAACTAAGTGGGTGTCCAAAAATCTGAAGAGGGAAGAAGGGGGATGGGCAGGAAAAAATGGCAAACCTTGGTCATTGAAAAGAGATGGTGGGGTGTGGATTGCCTCAGGCAGAATGAATTGAACTCCTGATGCGCCAGTTGAAGCTTCAGTAGATGCTCCTGTGGAGGATCCTGTGGATGATGCTGACAATCCGAAAGCTCAGCCCAGCATTGGACGTACGACTTGTCTGACTATTATTGTACGGGAGAAATCCTGTGGAACTTCAAGATCCATTTCCCTTCGTACACCTTCCTGGAAATTAGAGCACGCACCAAAAGCGTCAGGCAAGAGACTCCCTTGGCCTGCACTTATATTGGTCAAGTGACTCTATGCGCTATGCAGTGAGTAGCCGAGAGGCGAGCACGTGAGGAGTTCGATTCCTTCATAGAATGGAAATCCAAGGCGCAGTAGATCACGCCCGGCTCACGTGGAATAGAGAACAAGGACTGCATTGCTGAGGATTTTGGCACTGTGGATGGAAAAATTGGAATTCGATACCCAAAAAATATGGAACGACATTCTCGCTGTGCCAGTCGTCGGGTGATTCTCGATGGTCCTTTGCCTATTGTAAACAGAGTGTTCACAAATAGTATGCTGAGTCACTCATATCTGATTATCACGACACTCATGGCTGATGCAATGGCTGCTGAGACCAAATTGTAATGTACTTAGCTATGCTAAGGTGGCCAGCTGTCGATATCAATATTCAATGGCGACTGCACGGAGGTCTGGTACGCAGTGCATATCGCCGTAAGTTTGAGGGGCTTGCTGGATGATCCCCCCCACCTGTTTAGGTATGTAGGAGCAAAGGGAGCCTGGCAAGCATAGGGCGGCGGCAATCTCCTCCCAAGAAGAGACTCTTTTTCACGCCATATTTAACTTGGCATTTCTTGGCAAGGCTGAAGGTGCGTTTTCATCCCGTCACTATGCGTGCCCCGATTTCTGAATTCTGGATAACCTTCTCCATTCCATCGACCATCACTCCTTTCCTTCTCCACGGATATTCCACATTCCTGTCCCTCCCGTAGATGACATCTCTCGCTCGCAATAATAATACATAGGAGTGTCAAACTCGCATCAATCTCCGCCTTCTTCCTACTCATTCAGCGCTGTACCTCACCCCTCAATTGCGCGTCCGCGAGTCTACTCTCTCATTACGAATCAATGGCTAGTTCTCCACCAGCCCCATTCCCTACAAGCCTCCCGAATACCAAGAAGAGAGCTTCGATGGGTTCACAGGCGTCTGGTCAGGGCAGAGACAAAAGACCAAAGATACACCCTCTCAGACAAACCTCATTCCCTGCTGAGCCTCTCCACGGCTCGGCAATCACAAGCGCACGATCAGAGACGGGAAGCGTCACAAACAGTCTACTTTCAGGAGTGAGCGGGAAAGTGGCTCCAAGAGGGAGAGGTCGGCCGAGGAAGTCGGCCCAACTCAACGATGCCGAGGTCAAATCTGCCGCTGCTGGAGGCGCAGACAATGCGAGCCAAGTAGACGGCGATGGACGGAGAGGGACGCGAGGGAAATCAGTGGTCAGCGCTCGGTCTGGCGCTGTGGAAGGAGAGGAAGACGATGAAGGCGACATTGATGGCATGCTTGAGAACATGGACGAACAGGAGAGGAGACAGGCCGAGGAGGAAGCCACGAGGCAAGAGCAGCGTCGAGAACGGTTAGCCGACACACTTGACCTTGATCAGTATGCAAGATACAACCAGTGGCGAGCTTTATCATTAAACAACAGTACTATCAAGAGGCTGGTTAACTCCATCGTCTCGCAGTCCGTCACCTCTGCTCCATTACAAGCCGTCAGAATGTATGGAAAATGGTTCGTTGGCGAAATCGTCGAACGCGCGCGTGAAGTGCAGGCTGAGTTTGCAAAGGCATATGACGAGACCAGAGAGGCCGAGAGAGGGTTGCGAGAGAAAGAATTGGAGATCCTGGAGGAGAAACAGAAACAAGGCACAACCACAGATTCTCAGTCACGACTCGTTTCCAAAGACATCGAACGACTAAAGAAGGAAGTCAAAGCCTATATTCCTAATCCCCATCGAGGAGGCTTGCTGCCCGATCATCTTCGAGAGGCCTTGCGGCGTTACAAAGCAGACGGCGATGGTGGCGGCGTTGGATTCCAGGGCATGAGCCACGGTTTATTGGGTGTTCCTGGTACCGCCGCATGGAGGGTGGGTGATGGAGCTTCTGGGAGGCGGCTCTTGAGGTGAAACTCGAAGCCGTGCTTCAGTAGTCAAACCTTATCTCCAGCAGATGGCGAGCCTCACTATCTGATCGAATTTGACTTCACAATCCAGAAGGCTCTGCCAAAATCCCGAAGCGCAAGCACTGGATGCCTTTGAGCAAGTCAGGAGGACCGGTTTGAATCTGGAATAAATGACCATCGCCCATTTCTGCGATTCAAATGTACTGTCACCCTTTGTGCAGCCAGGACCGATCTGTCAAACGTCAGATTCACCTCTTCTGCTGACTTTTGCGCTTGTATTCAATAGGTGGGTTTGGGCATGATGGGAGCCCACTATGTCCAGTGGAAACAGTACTGCGGCTCCAACTCTCTCCGTGCTTTAACCCACTGTCGAATGACCGGAATTGAAAGCCGAGAGCCTCTGTATACATACAGGTCTTGATATTTAAGCCTAGTACATCGAGCTTGGTCTAGTTGTACATTCAATCGAGGAAGGTACTACCTACTACTACCTTGTGTGCTTCATGCATTCCCTTCTAGGTCTCGGCCATTTCTAGCCCCTTCACTCAATGCATTTTGACTGAAGCGGTCTCCAACGACATTGAGGTCCAGACCAAGCCATGATCACAATCCCCTGTCCCCTGCTCATCCAAGTTGTACAAAGCAGCTAGAAGGAGAGCTTCCCAACTCAGTCACTTCTCAGGTTTTCAGCTACGCCACCATTTTACGTGAGAGCATGAGGACTGGCCCTGAATCAGGCCTAGAACCCGTCCGCCATTGAGGCGTTCCCAGCTGCCCTAGGGTAACTCTAAATCATGCAAGATTATTGGCGAAGCTTCGGCTAACCCTTTGGTAACTACTAGCATTACGATCACTTCATCCTACTCATGGTGCCTGTCATGATGCCCGAATTCCCAGCTGAGAATCCGATGATCGAATCCCATGGCCCATTCAATTCACTGTCAATCTTTCATCATGGTAGATATGCGACATGGGAAGGATGCTTCACTCAGATGTTTCTTAAGTTGTAGACTATTTGAGCTTGCCATGCTCGATAAACTCCAAGCCTGCAGGAGATGCCATGGCCAATTCGCTCTATCCACATCCTTGCCAAACTAAACTCCTCCCTCCAGTTTGTTCCGGTACACGAGCAGTCGCTTTGGCAGCATCCTGTTCCGGCGCTTATTGTTATCTTCCTCCCATCTCTGGTTACTCCCTGTTCCAGCTCTCGGGAGCAGTCCTCAGGAGTCATTTGCCAGGAAGGCCGCATAGGAAGCTCTAGAGGCACAACCCCGTTGTGGCATGCATGCCGAGGAGTCTTCAGAACCTTTTCTACTTGGTGCATTAGCATTGGTGAAAGCTTGCAAGATCTTGATCTACCATGAGCGACAGTCGTTCATCAGGGCCGACCTGCGATCCCTGCCAAAGAAATGTAGTGCACGCCTCAATTCTTGGAGGCCACTCTTGTTCGGTCCTCTACAATGGGACATGAATGACTGATAAGACGCATGCTGCCCAACCAGTGTAGCGATCACACCATCCAAACTCTGTGCCCAAGCATTTGTATCCAGCACGGCCCATACCCCGAGACACAAACGCACGAGTATGGCGCCTACCGAGCGAGAGTTGGACGCCGGAGTGGTATTCGGCATCGGAGCCATGAACAATGACGAGGTTCGACTGAGAGTTGACATTGATGTGATGATCTCTAAGCAGCCAGATACATTCAATCTCCTTATACTCGCTCTCATAGATCTCAAGGCAGACCCCTCAAAACTTGGCTACTTCCAACTGGCGGGTAAGTCCTCGAAAGTAGTCTTGCTGTCGCCTTCGCACAAATAATGACTTGATCTGGTAGGGATACATGGACTTCCCACTGGCCTCTGGGACGGAGTCGGCAAGGATTTTCCTGATGACTTTGGTGGATATTGTGCACACGGCCGACTTCTCTTCCCAACGTGGCACAGACCTTATCTGGCTTTACTTGAGGTGAGATGCCCTGGAATATCCTATAATGCATGAATCTGATAGACGTTCCAGCAAAACCTATATCGCAAGATGTTAGACATTGTTAGAGAATATGATCGATCCCTTCAACCCAAGTATCGATCTGCGGCGAAAGCATTTCGACTCCCGTATTGGGACTACTTCCGCCCTCGCGACGTTGACGCCAAATTTCCCGGCATCACATTTGAGGGGAATCGGACGCGGCACGGATTCGACTTTCGCATGCCAGACATCTTCAATGTGGAGGATGTTATGATTCGCATGCCTCCGCATGACCGCTTAGAGATGCGAAAGAATCCTTTCTACAATTTCAAATTCACCGACAAGCTGAATTTGGACAGAGATTGGTCCAGGGCCAAGCTGAAGGTAAGTCGTGTAGCCTTCGTTCATTCAGCTTCATTCTCTAACTCATCTGTCCGGCTGATAGGATTTCAATCCTAGTCGCACGGTACGACGTCCAAGAAATAGGGACTCTAAGTACCACAATGTGCCGGAATTGAGCGATACTCTGAACAGTGGTCGTGAAGGAAGAACTGCCATGATGCTTGACATTTTGAACCCCAATTCCAGCCGGTACCCAAAAATCGAAGATGCTGCCTCCGACATGGTTTTGAGAGGTGGAGATATGACACAAACAAGACTTACAAAGACGATATCTGGCGCATTTCTGGATCCTGGATCGAGAGCCGCAAGCTATGGGTCGATCGAAGGTCTCCACGGTAATTTTCACACGATCATTGGTGGTACCAATGGCCATATGTCACATCCATCGATTGCAGCGTTTGACCCCATTTTCTGGTTCCATCATTGGTAAGAAAATCCCAGATCTAAAATCCAGAATGGTTCATTGAATGGCTACAGCAACGTGGATCGTATTTTCACCATTTGGCAGGCTACACACCCAAATGCCTGGTTTCCACAACCAGGTAGGGACTCGAGAGGCAGGCCCTTGAAACCTGAAAATGAAAAGGACTTACTCCCTTTCTACAAAACCAAAAACGAGATGGGAGCGATCTTCTACGACTCGGACTGGGCCAGAGACACCGAGAGTTTTGGTTACACCTATCCTGATCTAGATGGCCTTCGCAACCCAAGAGAAATCTGGAGTAGAGTGTACCACAGATATATCTGGAGCATCCGCACCGCAACCAGCAGCAAGTTTACACCACCACCTTCAGACATGAAGCCACTTAACCTCACCAAAGCACAGGTTTTCCAGTACCCTAGAACTAATATGAGAGACTCGGCTGAATCCAGTAGCACCACCGTCCGCATCGTGTACAGGCGTGTCTTGTCGTCTGATTCAAATACTTCGACATCGTCGCATCGATCTTCTCAGGATTATTGCTCTTCGCCAGTGGACGACAACGATATCGATCCTTACTTTGACCGCACTTGGTACATCGACAACATCGTGAGGAGGTTCGTTAGCCTTTTCCTTCCCCCAGAAGTTCTGATACTGATTCATTTCTTCTCCTTTCAATCTTTCACCTTTTCCCAAAGGACTTACGTGGCTAACGCGCCCCAATCTTCAGGAACGGTCTAAATGGCCCCTTCACGGTCTATTTCTTCCTCTGCCTCAAATCGAGGTTCCCCGACGACCCAGAAGACTATCCGACCAGCCCTTGGCTAGCGGGCATCAACCACATCTTCGCAGCACCGCGAGAGGTCTGCGACAACTGTGGAAGACAGGACGCCGCTGGAGCTCTCGCGTCCGACACTGTTCCGATCACACCCCTACTTCTCGATTATGTCGCTGTCGGAGTCCTGGAGAGCATGCGTGCAGAACATGTCCACCCATTCTTGGTCAAGTATCTGCGCTGGAGAGTCGTCTATGTAAGTCCTATCCTGGCATATTATTTATTACACTTGGATAAAGAATAAAGCATGCTTGAGCATTTTCCGAGATGGACATAGCATCGGCTAATCCGATTCCAATCTGCAGGAAGGAGACACAAGGGCTGATCCGAGGCATCTGCCGAATTTCGAGGTCATGGTCAGTGCGAGGATAAGCCACGAGGACGGTTCAACCACATACGCCTCGTATCCTGACATCGTCGACGACATTCTCTACAATGCTTCGTCCGCCTCATACTGAGGATTTGGCTTCGTTTTCTTCAGGGGAGGTTCAAAAATTGAGTGTTGGGCTGTGTCCACGGTATGCAAGGTGTTTGAGCATGGATTTCTGGGTTCTCCACACACACTGGGTTGTGGCGAAACCTTTGGCGCTGCGAGAGCAATCTAATTATTCTCAAGGTACCATGAGAAGAATTATTGAAAGCTGGTGAGTGCTCATGGCTTGCCAACTATAGGATGGATATTTGGTTGTTTGAGAACTCTATCAGGTCCTACTTGCCTATTCAGCTAAATCAGGATGTTTCGAACAAGCCTACTGGAGTCTACTTTCTCGGCGTCTATCACGTTCCGCCTTCTCAATGTCAATGACTACTCTATGCCCTCCAAGCGACCTGTTGTTGGCCTTCTGGTATTCTCCGTCCCAAACTAATGCTAAAAGGTGGAGTCCGATCTGCGTGAACTTGCTAATTGAAAATTAGTTGAGCGCTTTCCCCAGACTCCTTCTTATTCATGCCGCCGTCTCTTCAGTCTTACTCAAGAAAGGACTATGACTACTTTGAATAGATTCCGCCACAATCGTGCTGCCCTCTGGATTGACTAACAGCCTTGCGTCGTCCGCCTTCTCCACAATCATCCTCTGGACCATCGGGATCAACCCCCTATCCTCCTCGGCAACCAGGTAAAATGTGGGGATAAATTTCCATCCCGGGCATGGGATCGGGGTGTAATAGACGGAAAGGACTTGCGGGACCAGTATCGAGCAGTACTTCTCCGCCTCTCTCACCGGCACATCGTGGTAGAACAACGCAAGTGCTCCAGGATCTGGATTCGGGGTCGAGATTTCCATCATCGAGTTGCTGTCGACGGGCGACGGAACATTGAACACGACGATCGATGGTGGAACGAGCCTGCCGCCCCAGTCCCACACGGAGATGCCCTCCGAAATGAGGAGGCTTGAGATGGCCAGCAGCGCGACAACACCGTTTCTGAAGCCAGCCGCGACCCGCGTTTTCTTGTCAAGATTCTCGACCGCCGCCGCGCCCGGTATGCCGCCGTAGGAGTGCATGAGGACGGCGACGTCCGTCTCCGGGTGGGCTTCGAGCTCGCCCAGGAGGGCTTCCTGGAGTACCTTGATGTCGTCTCCGAGGCCGCTGGGTGGTGGCACGCCGAGTTCTGCGTAGTGCATGGACGGGAGTTTCGGCGTGATCAGTTTGTGCCCGTGCGAGGCCAGGGCCTCCCCCAGCGGTGCGAAGTGCGCGGGGCCGTGCCATGCGCCTTGGGCGACGATGATTGTTGGCTTTGACATGCGAACTAGGGAGGAAATGGAGTTCAGACTATCAAGAAGAGTTGAGGAGAGCGAGACCTAGGAAGGAGCAACGTGACAGGATATTTTACATAGATAGTATACTACTCCTTCAGTCTCCGACAGATATACGCGTCCCGCCTCATCTTCCACAGGGCGTTCTCCACCGATGTCGCTCCTATGCTTTCTAGGGATACTCTCGTATGGGCTGACATATTAGTAAAGTCTTAGGGGATTTCCCCTCGTATAATTCGAATGCGGTAATTGAACCTTGGACAACCTTGAGGTTGGTAGCTTATCATTTGGAACACAAACTTACTCGTAACTTTGGCCGACTGCAAGCTGCCTGCCTTACCGGCCATCGTACCGATTCGGCAATACTTGCGAGTTCTGGGATGGCCAATCTTTTGAACCGATTGTCATAGATATTAGAGGTTGGAAGTATTTTGCTACCCGAAACGGCTCCAGAGGCTCATTGCCACTACCTTTTTGCTGCAGCCAGGAGAGTCTGTGTCGGGGACGCAATGGATACTGTGCACTGGTGGGAACGCATATGCTCGATGCATACAGTTACCTAACCAGTTCATGGTTGTTACTGTAGATCCGCGAGAGTAGTGAAGTGGGCCGAGAGGTGTCAGCCTGGGTCCTTAAGGCCCTAACTAGGGAGGCTCTGGAGTTGCTAATACGGATTTTATATGCGAGGCGTTGTGGGGATCTACTAAGTCCTGAAGAGATTAATCAGCTTTGTTTGGTGTGGCCCGTGGGGCAGGTTGGGAGCTGGCTAGTTCCAGCATCGGGTATTTCATCAAATGGTGAGGAATATCATTTGTGTGCGCTCGAAAGGTACCAAGCCGGTTAAGATTCCTTCCAACATGCAAATCAGACTCAGGCTTCAGCCAGAGTATCCATCGAAAGATATCCCATTCTGGCCAACAGCGCGTATCAGAAGTGATTTCCTCATTCGGCACTCCACTTAGCCTGAATAATCACTATTTAGCATTCTTCTCACGACTTCTGCGCAGCAGCGCCCTTGAGATTTTCAATGTCGAGGGTCGGCTTGATGCCATGCTTCATGATCGGGCTGTTGAAGAAATTCGCATGGTCGTGCAAGGCATCGGTCTGAATCCGTGAGACCTCGACTTCTTCGCTGCCACGAGTAATCACATCTTCATCATAGTCGTTGACCGCCTCCACGAGAGTTTTTTCTCCGTTTTTGACTGCTATCATGGCTTTGACGAAGCGCTCGCTGTCTCGAATGGCATTGTTGGCTCCTTGGCCTCGATCTAGCGTTCTCATGTGAGTATTCATCCACACGGTAGATGGAGGAAGAAAGCAAGGAAGGAAGGATGCGGAGAAGTACTCGAAGAACTTACGGAATGTCATGCTGTGAGCTGCATCGCCAGACAGGGTAACTCTCCCTCCACGATTATCCCACTTGGTTGGTCTCCATATCCGGAACGGAACAGCTTTGGCGTGAATCTCATCTGGGATCCATTCGACCGCCGACTTGTACGGATCGGCCCAACCGTCCATCCTCCGTTTCAATTCATCCACCATGTTGCGATCTCCCTCGTAGTCCTCCTCTCGACGCTGCCATGTTGCAAGGATATAAAAGATCCAAGACTCCGGCTTGTCGAGGTCGGGCTTGTCAAGTAGGAAGATTCCGATGTACATGGATTTGGGATGGATACCCACGTCAACGATTGGATGCATCATTTTATCCATCTTCAAGGCCCTCTCCGCAGTATATCTGAATGGGAAGTTGACAAAGGTGTAAGGTAAGACACGGGCTGCAGCTGCATCTCCGAGAAGCCACGGTCTGACCCATGAGCCACCACCATCTGCGCCGACAAGCACTGAACCTGTTTCAGTGGTTCCATCATGGAAGTGGGCGATGACGCCGTCCGATGTGACTTCGACGTTGGTAAGGGCTTTTCCATACTAATCGAAGGCAGTGAGAAAGGCGTCTGTGGCGGGAACGGCCGGTACTGACCTTGACATTGATTCCTTCCGACCAGATCATCCTGGTTTTCTGGATGTTGAGCCTTCTTACTCGCGGGAAAGGTGGCTGTACCATGGTCTGCCCATTGGAGCCATCTCGAATGATCACATTTTCACAGCCCGCTTCTTTTGAGTCCAGCTTCGGATCTGGCTGGCATTGTGCTAGCCGTTCGTAAATTTCGGGGGCCAGCAACTCCTCGAGGTATGGATGACTCCATGCAATCGTCACTCCCCAATTTCGGTCTCGGGGTGCACTCTCCTTGTCAACCACGACATAGTCGATTCCGTTCTGCCTAGAATATCAGTCACTGCGAGGCATCGTTCGCATGCAATTTTGCTGCAGTACCTTTTTCAACCCCTGCGCAATGGCCAACCCCGATAGGCCTGAAATTCTGGTGTCAGTGTGCCATGCTCGAGACGAATGCTTTGGCATACATACCTGATCCAACAATGATGACACGGAGTGGCTGGCTCATTTTCAGTGTTTTATGCAAAGGGTTTTTTTCTTCTCCAACGTGTCAGACGCGAAGTGAAGCGCCAGTTATTGCTCAAACCCAGAAATTGAGACTCTTGAAATAAGGATTGGCACGTGCTAACAGCAGGCTCGACAAGACTTAAAACTGACCACCGATATTCGATCCGGCACGGTCCATCAAGCACAGATATGTCATGTACGAAGAGCTCGCGTTCAAAGAGGCCGTGGGCGAAGCTACAGTGTCATTCATGGTAGGACGCCGCGTCACACCAAGTCCGTTGTGAATGAATTGATGGGACCCGTGGCGCCTCGTTAGTTACAGCTGGGCCCAGCTCGCTCGTGTTTATTTTTGCTCTGCGCGGGGGCCGCCTTAGGCTGAGGTGGGGGATCAACCTTCAGCGAGAAAACCTAGTCTGGAACCTGGGAAATTTCACCATCCATGGTTGGCTGATGAATAAGTTGAATCTGACAGCTACTCAAAAAGTTCAAGCTCGGCAGCACCCAGAGGAGACCCAGTCACCCAGACGTTGAGCAATCCAGTTGGTTCGCGGCTCCATGGGAGCCTAACGGGTTACTAACTCAAATGGTGTGAATCTACTCGTATACCTGCTGAGATAACTGCCAACGATATTCAAGAAGCAATCACAACATTGAACAGAAGTCGAATCGTAGAATTTGACAACAACCTCCAATGGCGATAATCGAGTTGGCCCATACCCAATTGAAGGGCGGAATCACAGCATCCGATCCAGATTTCTTGAAGAATCTGAAGAAGGTGAAACGGGTAATCGAGGAGTACAGCGGTTTAACGACATTATTCTTCGAGCAAGTCGACGACCCAACCGTCATATTTGTCGTTGGGGCATGGGACAGCAAAGAGACACATGAAAAAGGATTCAGCGGATCACCACAGCAAGATGCGATTCTGGAATTGATCAAGGATCAGATGGGGATTACTTGGATGCATTATATGGATGTTGACCAGGAAGACATCCCCGTCGATGCGCCGATCCTCGCGCTGGTGAAGGCAACTCTACCCAAGCGTGTCGACCGCGAAGGCTTTGTCTCGAGTATGCAAGCGGCCACAGAAGATATGGAGGGTGGGCCATATGGTGCAGTTGGGTCCTGGAATATCCGGAAAGATAAGCACGAGCCAGATGTGAGGGTTCATTTCAGCGGATGGGGCTCGGTCGAGGAGGCTACAGACGGACTGGCAAATATAATCGCTGATGCGGGCGGTCGTCCCCTCCAGACACATCCGACGAACTTGTTCATCTTCCTCACGAAAGAGGTCATCTTGGACTAAGTTTGATGGGCGCACTGCTCCATCGCACAAGTGAGATCTTAGGGCAGAGATACCCATGGCCACTGCTTGATGATGAGGATGGAGGTCATCGCTGGTGAAGTGAGTAGAAACTGAACAGCCCACAGCTGCAGCCTTATCGCCACAATGATACAGGGACAGCCGAAGGGTTCACCCAATTCTGACACGTACCGAGTCGTAGGCCATGGGTCTTCAAGCAAGTTTGCCCCTCCCTTGTTACCTAAGCACCCCGCTACAGAGCAGCTTCTCCCTTACTCATCCGGTGCTTTGCAACCCCGGGGTGTCTTGTGTTGAGGGGTAGGGGTATGGGTTAGGGTAGGAGAAAGGAGTTCAGACTAAATATTTGAAATAGCTGCACCCAAGGCCATGGAAGTCCTACCCCACGTACCCATATTGATAAATAACTGCCACTAAAAGCGGATCGGGCTCATCAGGCCCCGCGCCGACCTCGTGAGATCTGGCTTTTGGTCCGGTCCGTCGTTCCCTCATGAGGCATACATTGCGATCCAAGTAAACAGTAACACACCCTTGGGGGACTCTATCCTTGATCGCTGTCTTGGAATTCAGGGGTAAGTACGATATCGGATCCGTGGTTCGCACAGTTAAAACAGCAAGAGCAATACGTGGCAAGAAGTGTCGGCAGGAACGACCAGTGTGAGTCTAACTGGACGACATTCACGTCGTGGGCCGAGCGAAGGCGCGGGTGACTCGAAGCATTCGTCAGTGCAGTGTGACATAAAGCAAAGAACCTGGTGACAGGGTATTTTGAAGGGCTTCATCATACCGCTCATTCTCCTCGTTGCTGCCCACTACATCAAGGAAGACTTACTTGCTCTCTTGAAATAGTCTTAAACCATGGGAGGAGCCGAGAAAGTCCAAGCGGTCCTGCGAGATCTTATCTATGCCAACCACATCCTCCACTATCACGGGGTGGTCGATGCGTACGGCCATGTGTCGGTGCGCCACCCAAACGACCCATCCGTCTACCTGATGTGTGGCTACATGCCTCCAGCCTTGGTCGCGAGTCCCGCAGACTTGATTTACTACAACGTCAAGGACTCGTCCACCGTCGACCCAGACTCTCCAAAGGGCTACTCTGAGCGGTTCATCCATGGCGAGCTCTTCAGGCGCTTCCCATCCGTTAACTGCGTCATTCATTCGCACGCCGAGGAGGTCCTCCCCTACGTCGTCACCGGCGTGAAACTGAAGTCGGTGTACCATATGTCTGGATTTCTGGGCTGTGAGGGAGTGCCGGTATTCGACATCGATCCATTGTATGAGGCAGGCGACCAACGCGACATGCTGGTCAACAACGCACGCTTTGGAGAAGGACTAGCCACTCATTTTGCGAAGGATCCTGCTGCCACCGAACCGGACGAGACAGTGGTGCTAATGAGGAGACACGGGTTCACCTGTGTAGGCAGGGATATCGTCACGGCGGTTTATCGCGCCATTTACACGCGTATCAACGCAGAGGCACAGACCAAGGCAATGTCCATTGCAAAAACTAATCCGGATCCTCAAGGGCAGCTTGCCTATGGAGAGGGGTTTGCGGCAATTACTGAGGAACAGGTCAAAGGCACGAAGATCATGTGTGAGAAGTTCCAAGACAAGCCGTGGAGGCTCTGGGTCAGGGAGGTCCAGAAGAATCCGCTCTATGAGAACAGCTTGGGCTAGGAGTAGTGATGGCTTCGTAGTGAGAGATGCTTTGCTCGAGTGAGAAATGTCAATCCAGAAACACACCTAATTAAAAGCCAATTTCGACTATAATTCATAAGCCTCATATGTTTTTGTGCAACGCTTTAGTTCTCTCAAATTACTATAACTCGAGAGACCTTGGTATGAATTCAAGTTTCATCGTATGAGCGCAGTTCGGTTAGATGCGAGATCTTTCAAGATCTTTCAATAATCAATAATGAGAGGTGGTCATTCTCAATAATCAATTTCGCTAGTAGCCGTCATGATTCACCGGTATCATCCTTGGTTCCCTGCAGTCCATGGGCCTTCGCTGGCTAGTAATTACTGTTCCCAAGCTCCCAGCACACGATAATCAATTTGGAAAACATACATAATATCCCTCGGCACAACCCGTCAAACTTTTGCGCACGCATCGGCGATTTCAGGATTCAAACTTCCACTCCAGCAATATGAGCAATGCCGGCCTTGACAATCTGCTCAACCACATCGACCTCTGACTGAGTCCTCGGGGCATAGACCATGGTCCAGCCCTTGTCGATGAAGACAAGAGGGAATCGCTCTCCATAGCCCTTCTCCACCACGGTCCTCGCATCCCGTTGTGTAAGCCAGACATGCAACGAGCCCTCGGCAGGGTGGGCATGCGCGATCTCCGTGCCGAGCAGCTTGTTGCCTCTGGCCTTTGCATCGATGGTGGGCAGCGACTCCTTCGCGTAGATCGCGTCCGTCGACCCGCCCTCGGTCTTGCTGGGTCGCAGCTCCAGGATCTCGGGATACTTGGCGGCAAAATCCTTCATGAGCTTCGCAACGCGGTCCTGCACGCCCGGATCAACGGTGTTTTTCGGGTACGGGACCTGTCGCTGCGGCATCGTGCGGGCCATCATTTTCGGCCGGTCGCCCTCGCGCGGCTCGATCTTGGTGCCATCGAGATATGCTGGGCCGCCGGGCGACAGGGGCGTTGGATCGGTCAGATTGTCCTTTCCGAACAGCAGAAGCCGGTTGAAACGGAGCTTCGTCATGCGCCAGTATCCCGCCCATGTGGGCGGCGTGCCTCCTGTGCCGAAAGCTTTCCAGGCGTGAAAATCGCTGATGACCCAGAGGAGCGATAGGCTAAGCGCGATGGTCGTGGTGGTCGCGGCCGCCGCCCGTGGGCGCTGTGCGAACTGCTCCAGGAGGTTCTGATACTGCGTGGTCAAGGTCTGTGTGAGTTGAGACATCTTGGCGACAGTACTGATCGAAGTATATTCGAGATATCAAATGGAGTATTGGGAGGTTGTGGTGTTGACAGCTGATACGAAGGCGGTTGAAATCGTTAAACGCGCTTTAATTATATTACTGGCCAGCCCCGTTTGGAGAGACTAAGGGGGCCTTCGTAGCCTATTCCCCAGTTGCTTTAGGCCCCCCGGAACTTCGGTCTCTCGGTCTCGCGGGGAACACCAATTAGGGGGTCAGAAGCCTCTGTGAGCTTAACTGGACGTACTTTCGTACAGCCTAAGGAGCCCCCACAGGGTTCGCCGCTTTAATTAGAGCCCCTCTTCCGATGCCCATCAAACCAACATCGGAAGATGGAGGTAGAGGCCTGGGTGCATCTTCAGAGAAATTTGAGTAATTCCAATTCTACGACTCCCAGTATCAATGGTCTTGGTTTTTGTACGATCTAGACTTGAGCAGTCAAGTAGAATGAGACATTTCTAAAATGAAATCTCAATAGCAATCCTAGTTGTATTCATCTGATTTCTCTTGACTCGTCCAGACGAGGATCGTCACGTGTCATGAATCATGGGCCCCAAAGGTTTTTCCACTTCCGATATTTCTCCGTCAATTCTCCGCATAAGTACGGAGCCCGTCTCGAAGGAAAGTTGGAGATTGAAATGATGCGAGGAACCTTTCTCTGTTGCAGCTTCTGCTCGACTTTCCTTCACTCTTCTGGCTGTCGCCTGCCTCACAGTAACATCTACAATGTCCAGCTCTGCTCCTAAAGTCCTGGCGCGGGCGTTCCGCCAGGCCAAAAAGCCTTCGGTTCCTCGATTAAAGCCCATCCAATGCATTGGATCGTTATGTGAACCCATCCGCTCCTTTTCCACCACGCGCCAGCGGTGGGAGGATGCGACTGAACCCAGCCACAAAGTCAAATACACTACGGACATGTATCCCACATTGAAGAGAGATCCAAGATTTTCAGAAATCACTCCAGAGCATATTCAATTCTTCAAATCCGCCATCGGAGACGAGGCTGTGGTCGATGGGGTTACAAAGGATGCTGCAGATGATATCGAGGCTTTCAACAGCGACTGGATGCGCAAGTACAGAGGCCATACGAAGCTTGTCTTGAGACCAAAGACCACGGAAGAAGTCAGCAAGATTTTGAAGTATTGCAACGAGAACAAGTTGGCAGTGGTCCCACAGGGTGGGAATTCTGGTCTTGTGGGCGGAAGCGTTCCTGTCTTCGATGAGATTGTGGTGTCTCTTTCCCGGATGAACCAGATACGAAGCTTCGATGATATCAGCGGAATTCTTGTTGTTGATGCAGGCGTTATCCTTGAGGTTGCCGACAATTTCCTAGCCGAGCACAATCATCTCTTCCCTCTCGACCTTGGCGCAAAAGGATCTTGTCAAATTGGTGGCAATGTGGCTACAAATGCTGGTGGTCTCCGGTTATTACGATACGGATCACTTCATGGTAATGTCTTGGGTCTCGAGGCTGTTCTACCCGATGGCACTATTGTGGATGATTTGGGCAAGTTGCGGAAGAACAACACTGGCTATGACCTCAAACAATTATTTATCGGCGGCGAGGGCACGATAGGTATCATTACTGGAGTATCAGTTTTCTGCCCGCAACGATCAAAGGCTGTCAACGTAGCCTATTTTGGTCTTCCATCGTTTGAGCATGTTCAAAAGGCCTTCAGGGAAGCAAAAGTTCAACTGGGTGAGATCTTGTCAGCTTTCGAATTGATGGACGGTCAAAGCCAGGGCTTCGTGCATCAAGTAACTGGAAACAAAAGGCCACTGGAAGGAGATCATCCTTTCTACGTTTTAATTGAAACGAGTGGCTCCAATGGCGAGCACGACAATGAAAAACTCGAACAGTTTTTGGAGTACGTAATGGGAGAGGAAATTGTTTCTGATGGCGTGCTAGCTCAGGACGAAACCCAGGTGAGATCGCTCTGGGGATGGCGCGAAGGTATTACCGAAGCAATCGGCCATTTCGGCGGCACATATAAGTACGACGTGTCAATCCCTATTCAGGACCTGTACAAATTGGTCGAAGAAACAAGGGAACGGCTCCTCTCCAAAGGCCTGATAGGCGATGATGATTCATACCCAGCCATCGGCGTTGTCGGATATGGACATATGGGCGACTCGAATTTACATCTGAATGTCCCAGTGCGCAGATATACCAAAGAAGTCGAGGAAGCAATAGAACCCTGGGTCTACGAATGGATCCAGAAACGAAGTGGCAGTATCAGCGCTGAACACGGGTTGGGCATCGCAAAGAAGAAATATATCGGGTACAGTCGAAGCGAGAACATGATTAAGCTGATGAAACAGATCAAGGACCTATACGATCCGCAAGGGATAATGAACCCTTATAAATATATATAGATAGACGAAGATACCATATTTTCATTCTTTCGATCGACACCTTTTTACAATCTCAGACAAGGCTCGGTCAGCTCTTTCATGCGGGGAAAGCGTCATCCCAAATATTACCCTACTTGCCTCGGGCAAATCCTCGAAGCCACTTCTCCAACTTCGAGGAGGCTTGAACCCCTGTAATATGATATACAAGACGAGCGACATCATCATCACGTCTTACTCATATTGAAGATAAATGGAGGGAGGAGGTACAAATACTCCCGGCATCCCACGTAAGGGTCATCTTGCAACCATACAGCTCCATCCATCCTGTGTTAATTCCCTTAAAACATTCATAGATACTGTATATTACATACGCCATGGTCTCCCCATCTCGACTGAAGGAAATATGCATCCCAGTCGCCTCACACCCGGCATACCACAAGAGAAAGCTGCGGGTCGCGACCATCGGTGCGGGCTTCTCTGGCCTGATATTCGCCCATAAGATCCAACATGAGCAGCCAGAGTTACAGGAGTTCATCGAACACGTAATCTTTGAGGCGAACGATGATATCGGCGGCACCTGGAAAGTTAATACCTATCCGGGCGTCCAGTGTGATGTCCCGGCTCATCTCTATGTAAGGAGTGCAGGGAATGATTGCCGGTCTCTCCCCTTTTAACTTTCATTGCTCCTTTCTTTCCTAGTGTCTTCCAGTGAACTAATTTAAGGGACGATGGTTGGTGGTGGAGATTGAGGAGTATCATCACTAATACTAGCTATCCAGGCATTTCCATTCGATCCCAATCCCAACTGGTCCAAGTTTTACGCCGATGGGGACGAAATCCTGGAGTACATGCAGCGGACTGTGGACAAGTGGAATCTGAAACGTGACATTCGATTCAATTCTCGGGTGTTCGGTCTGGAGTGGCTGGAGGATAGCGGTAAATGGAAGGTGCGGGTGAGGCAGAATGGAGACCAGGAGAGGGATGAAATGTTCGATGTCTTGGTCTCTGCTCAGGGGTTCTTAAGTCAATGGAAGTGGCCGTCAATCCCGGGCCTCGAAGCCTTCAAAGGCCATAGAGTCCACTCCGCCTCTTGGGATTACGACTATGACTATAGCCACAAACGGATTGCCGTGATCGGGAACGGCTCCTCTGGCATCCAGATTCTACCCCAGATGGCCAAGCTGGACGGCACAACGGTCGTCTCCTTCCAGCGTGGGCCCACATGGATTACTCAATCGCTGGGAGAAGTCCTCGCGGGAACTTCAGGAAATCAAGATCCGGCCGATGGAGAGGTTAATGGAGTCCAGACAGAGAATGATAGCGTCGGAGTCGAGATGGCGGATGTGAGTGACAGCGATGAGGAAGTTGGAAGTAACTTTAACCCCAGGTATTCCACGAGCGAGAAAAGGAGGTTCAGAGACAAGGAGGAACACCGTCAGTATCGCAAGATGCTGCAGCAGGGTATGAATAAGGGGTTTAGAATAGTGAGTTTTTTGCTGTCACCCTGCTTTCAATGTAGCTCTCTGGCTTGCTAATCGCCCGTCTACCCTGTCGAAATAGTTCAAGAAGGGGTCACCACAGAACGCCAACTCAACAAAGGTTACCATTTCACGCATGAGAGAGGCGCTCAATCAAAACCAAGCACTATGCGAAAAGCTCATACCAACGTGGACACTAGGCTGCCGACGCCTCACCCCTGGCGAAGGGTATCTCGAATCCTTCCTCCTCCCCACAGTAACCCTGGAGACATCACCCATCACCCACATCACAGAGACAGGGATCACGACCTCATCGCAACAGCACCACGAAGTCGACGTAATAGTGTGTGCGACGGGGTTCGACGTCTCACACATCCCACACTACCCGGTCACGGGCCGCGACGGGACCACGCTCGCGCAGAAATGGGCGTCCGAACCCGAGAGCTACCTGAGCGTCGCCTGCCCTGAGTTCCCGAACTACTTCATCTTCACGGGGCCCAACGCGACCGTCGGCCACGGCACCCTGATAACCTCCATGACCTGGACGGCCGACTACATCCTGCGGTGGATCCGCAAGATCGCGGCCGAGGACATCCACTCGGTCGCGCCGCGCCAGGACGCGACCGACGAGTTCGTGCGCTATGCCGACGAGATCCACAAGGGCTTGACCTGGACCGGGGGTTGTAGGTCCTGGTATAAGAACCACCGTGTCGATGGCCGGGTTACGGCGACCTGGGCAGGGAGTGCGCTGTTGTATAGGGAGGTCATCACCGCGGAGCTGCGGGCCGAGGATTTTGAGATCCGCTATCGCAGCAAGAATCGCTGGAAGGGTGTCCTTGGGAATGGATTTACCGAGTTGGAAGAGCAGGCGGAGAGAGCGGAGAAGGATGCCAATGGGGAGGTCGTTGATTTGGCTTTCTACCTTTGACGGGGACTTGAGGTGAGTCTGGGTGAGCCCAGCGCCCCCTGTAGTTGCACATTGTTATATTTCTTATAATGTGCAGGGCACGATGAAGAGTTGGAGTCTTAACCATCGACTTTTTGGATACGTCTGTGCGTACTTTTGGATTCGTCACAGATGCTGGTCTACCAGCTTCTATCCTTGCCTTTGCCCTTATCTCTCTCCTTGCGCCTCTCCAGCTTAATATCCCTCTCCCTCTCGCGGGGATCTATGACAACGAGCTCCTCTTCGTTCTTCTTCTTCCACGTCAGATCCTTTCCGAGCCTGTCCTTTGCGAATGATAACGTATGGCTCGTCCATGGCTCACCATCGTCCGCATCTTCGTCCGCATTCTCCCCGCTTTCATCCCACCGCGAGCAAGACTGGCAGTTGGCGATGAAATGCAGGTCGCAGAGAGCGGCTTCTTCATCGTCTTCTGGAGGAGGTTCCACCTTGGTCTGCGCTGAGCCGTGCTTCTTCTGTCCGTTGCTTTGCGTTTTGGAATCGGTCGTGCCGTTGAGGTTTGTCGCTTCTAATCGTGCCTTGAACGCGTTGAGCATCTTTAACGCGTTGGCGTCGTCCTTGGAGTTGCTTTCCCCCGGCCGAGGGCGCTTGCGGCCTCGCGTGCTGGTCGCGGGGATGAGAGATTCTAGCGCTGATTTTTTATGTTTCGATTCTTTGCTGTTTGCGTGGACGTTGCGCCTCATGGACGCCTTTAATGCGTCGATTTCAGCTTGTAGTGTGGATGCTTTGGATGCTGCTGGTGCATCATCTGGCGTTGGTGAACGAGATGGAGACTCGGGATTTCGTAGCGGTAGTTGAGTAGTTGGGTCGTGGAAAGAAGGCTTACGCCGCTGAACTGGAGATGGAGATTTCATAGGTGGCGGAGGACTTGGTTTGCGTTTCTGTGGAATCGTCGCGGCTGGGCGGGGTGACCTGGGTCTCTTCTTCTCAGCTACAGGCGATTGCTTCTTCACAATGCCGTTTGATTTCGTAGTTGCGTCATGTTCTTGATCGCGTCCGTCGTCAATCAGGACAGGATTAAACTTGGCTTTCTTCGGCCTAACTGCAACATTTGCACCGTCATCGTCGCCGTCATCCCCCCCAAAGCTAAGCAAGGTCTTCCCACCCTTTTTCTTAGACGATTTTTTCTTGCTAGGAGCTTCGACAACACACCGAGCGATCTTGTCTCTCTTTCGCATGTTCTGCCATGCGCCACCTTTGGGCATCTCGATAATCTCGGCTCGCAGAATCTTCTCAGGGTACAATGGTCGCTCCGTGCCCTCAACAAGCTCGCCATCACCAATCTTAACTATGTTGTAGATGCCATCCCCCTCCACGCGACCGAACATGGTGCATTTGCCATCTAGCTGCGCTCTGCAGTCTGCCAATGTGATGAAGAACTGCGTACCATAGCCACCACCAGGCCCAGTGCCTTTGGCCATTCCCACCAAGCCTCGGCGGTTGAACTTCAGTCGGCTGTGTATCTCATCGCCAAACCTAATTTTCTCATCTTTCTCCCGCCCAAGTAGCCTTGCCCAGTCGTCATCGTAGCGCTCGAACTCCCAGTCCTCGTATATATTCTGTCCACCTTCTCCCGTTCCTGTCGGGTCGCCTGTCTGAATCACGAAGCCCGGGGAAACGCGGTGGAAGATATTATTGGTGTAATCTTCATCAAGCACATGCTGGAGGAAGTTCCGACAGGTCAGGGGTGTCTGATTTGCGAACAGGGAGATTGTTAGAGCGCCTGCACTGGTGTGGAGAAGGACTGACGCTGTTGCGGGAGGTTCAGTCGTGTAGTGAGACGACATGATGAGAATGATACTGTTATTTTAGCATCCTGAAGACCTCTAGTCACTTTCGGACTGACTCTACTCTTCAGATCGCTTGACGCTTCCTGAGGGTGCCTACAGAATGTAGATTTGGTCGGCTGTCTCTGCAAACAAAAGTTTGGTGAAGTGAGGAAAGTTGTCACGTGAAAGCATCACCCGCATTACGGTGCAGCATTTGCGACATTTGACGCACACGTCAAGCGCCGTAAGATGCGTCCGTCTTGAGCTGTTTTCCGTGGACTTTGTGGTTCCTCCTTGCATGTATTTACTTCAAGATTCATCATTTTGGCTATACAAATCCTACACCCTGTATTCCTGCAATATATCTATTCAGTGGTGATCGAGTCATTAGCTATCGTACTTGAGCCACCGCCCTCTATCTCGCTGATTACCCTAGTCCCGACAACCGTACTTTGACTATTCAGATAAACCTCGGCTACCAACTTAACTCCAGCGAATGGAGCATAAGAGTATTCCTGAGCCCTGACGCTCTCGCCGTTATAGAAAAGAGTCCGCTCCTGGCCAGTAAAAGTCATGTCGTGCCAATATGATCCGACCACCACCTCGGAGTACACCGTGCCATCATTATGCAGAGACTGGTCGACAATGTCTCCAGATTGCGTCAAGATGCGATTGGTATGAGTGTTTCCGCTGTAATCATTGATCGAGTACAGAATGCCCTCGTCTAGGTCGAAGCTTCGAGCCCTGATGTCATTTGCTGCTGCCTGGCTTCCCCCGAGTGTGCTGTTCACAATATCTCCCAGACCATTCCCCAATGTGACCAGGATTGGGTTTAGATCAATAGAGTTGAGAGTGTCGTTGATCATGAGAACGAGGTTCTCCAGCCTCGCTTCTAATTCGACCTTTGCTGACACATTTTGGATTGTCAGCTGAACTCGGTTGATGCTCAGGTCGACACCAGCGTTGAACTGTAGAAGTGAAAGCACTTGTGCATCGATGTTGATTTTGGCAGTCAAGTTCTTCACCGTTATATCGATTTCTCCGACAGAAACACTGGCGTTAAGGAATACGTCGGGAGGGGTTTGTGGGTTGTTGGGTGAGGTGTCGGTGTTTGCGGTCTCGTAAGAAGCAGACTCGCCGTCGCCAGTCACTGCAAGTGTGTATCCCGTGTAGCCGTCGCTGTCGGAGATTGTTTGTGCGTTAACAAAGGCAAGAAATGCAAACACTAGCGAAACGCAACGGAGAGCCACCATGTTGAGATCTGACAATTGACCTTTGGCTTGTCCGCTGGGGCTTCAAAGAAAAATGCAACCTCAAGTAGGGTGAGATGAGGCAGCAATATCTCACTCCATGAAGTCGAATGGATTGAAAAGAGGGGCTTGAGCGGCTTTGCAATCCCAGAAAGATTTCCCGTGCCCTGTCACCATTCCAGCAAAAGACATCGCTTGGATATAACCACCGAGAAATGGGTTTGCCCGGCAGCTGAGGATGGTCTTCCTAAAAAACATGGTTTCAAGACATGGGAAAGAGCTTGTTTTCGGCATGCTAGTATGGGTCCCCTGTCATGAAACAATCTCGTCTCCAGCACTAGTTAATCTCCCAGCCGTTTACATCGGATAAAAGCTGGGGTTGAGGGCCAAAACAGGTTTGTGGACAGGGGTAAACAAGGATCGCTGCAGATCATCATCCCTCGGTTGTGAACATGTGGAGAACTTGAAACAAAGTACGGAGTGCAAATCCCATGAACCATGATCGACCGCCTGAATCTCGACTAACACAATCTCAATGGTGGAAATTTTGATGCAAGAACCCGAAATGCCCATGTGCCTGTGGAAAAATAATAGATAACTTAACTGTAAGCCGTAGATGTACGGGCCTCTTCCCGTCACGACTTACTCCTGTAGCACTTTCGTTGTCCTAATTATTTGCCCTTTATGGCGTCTAGGTTGATCCTGAGACTGGCTCTTGCCTTCATATTCGTTCAAACAATATTATCGCAGACAACGAGCTCACCTACAACCGCCTCCGTCTCGACATCGAAGTCAGCAACACAAACCGGTGGCAGCGGTGGCTCTGGTTCTGCATCCTCTCCGCCTGATGTATGGCTGAATGTACCCAATCTATCCGTCGGTCGGATCGAGCTCGATGTTGAAGATCTCCGCGCGGACATCAATCTGAATGCCCAAGTCGCCTCTCTCGTTACTCTGAATGCCGGTGTAGCAGTGTCGATCCAAGAAGTCAACCTTACCATCGCCGACGTGGAAGCCGAGCTAGAACTGATTGTTCGACTCGGTCATCTTGTCAACATTGTGAACCGAGTATTCGAATCCCTCGATCTAAACCCTCTTCTTATTTCAGCAATCAACAATGTGACATCGTTGCTTGAGCCAATTGTGGGCGTCATCGATGGCCTTCTCGGCTCAATCACTCAAGGCGGCACGACACTGAACTTCCTGATCGACAACCTTGGAAATATCGTCCAGGAAGTCGGGGGAACAAGCACAATCGTTGGAAACTATCTGACCAACATGACGGACACGGGTGCCACTAAGAATCTCGGCTCTGGCCTCGTTCAAAAGACTTTCTCATACACACCCCTGAATGCGCTTGTCGACATCGTCTTCAATACTGCTGGCCAAGTCGTCCAAGCCGCTGTACAGAAAGCTGGCAGCGGTGGTGGTGGTAGTAGCACTTTGACTTCGACAACAGCGACCGCGACAGCTACATCTTCTTCGTGAGATAGGCGCAAATCTAGGCGGTAAAGAAGTTACAAAAATCAGATTCTCCAAATGAAAAGGAGTTTTTAAGGCCCAAATGCGAAGATACTCTTGAGGACGGAGGGCCCAGCCCTCAAGCATCTACAGAAACCTCATGTTCCCGGGTGATATCACCTAGCCAAGGGCAAGGAGCGATGGCAATCGAAGCTCTACAGGTTCATGTATATAGAAGAAAATGAGATACTGCAGCGTCCAGGCAAATCAGGAGGACTGAGTCTCCTCACTGAGGGATAATTGTTTCTTCGGTAAAAATACGACTTTCGAAGAACGGATCACTTAATTTGCGAACATTTTGACCTTGTTTGATTTACGGGTAATCCTGTCATGCGGTAAAGATTAAATGAAGAGGTTAAAGTTCATATATTAGCAGCAGGGTGAGAGTAAATGTTAAAAAGCAAACGAAATCCCTTCGCATTCACGTCACAGTACTGGGAAAAACCCCCATTGAAGGGGGGAAAACCAGGACCAAGGGGGGATAGAGAAAAAGGAAAATGCACCTCTTAAGCCGAGCAATACGGATAAGTCTTCCAGCCAAGCAGCGCAGGTCTGTGGAGCTCGGTTACCAGTAGAGCTGGCACGGATCCTGTTTCTCAATTTACGCGAGGCTGACCACCTGCATAATAGTGGTTTCGCTCCTCCAGTCCACATATCACTCCGATTCAGTAATCATCTCCGCGACTGAAGACTTCCTTCTGCGACTCGCGTAAAAGGAGAGTCTAAAATCATTATCAGCACTGCATTGTAGATTTGCGAGCATGTCGAAGGGGAGCTTACATGTTCAAACTGGGCTGTGTATGAGCCAGGGGTATCCGCCAGAGGCGTATATGCATCCACAATTCCATTTGACACGAGACAATTCATCTGTAGATTTTTCAGCATGGCCAGACTTCCTGAATGAGTAATCAGGGTCGCAATACGTACGCCGGCTAGGTATCTTTCTTGGCCAAGTCGCTCTAGATAGCGACGACAAAATACCAAGGTGCCGAAATTCTCCTTGATCGTCTTGCGTAGACGTCTGGCAGAGGCCAGAGGTAATGACACTGCCGCTGGAGCATCGTAACTCAGTCCGTAGCCGTAGATACCAGCCTAAATCAGACGTTAGTGCTGTCAGCAATGAGTAAGGTAGAAGAAGGACTCACATCGTCGTATAACTGGCCACGGCCCGTCGTTCCGAACGTCTCGATGGCGAAGACCTCACCCTCTTCCATCTTCGTCTGGTCTGAGTTCTTGATAAATGGTATGGACTTCCCTCCATGAATGCGGTAGTGTTTGATGTCGTGTGCACTAATGTTACGAACTGCCTTGACAGGGAAGGTCTTGCCACGGATCTCAACCTCGTAGCTCTCCATCGCCTCTTGGATGGAAGCGCTCACATCACTTATGCGGACGTCGATCCCAGCAGTCTAAGATCAATTGTCAGCCATCGTAATATCCCACGAATAGCATGCCAGTGGATGTTCACCTTGATCCCTGTGTTGGTGGCATCTTTGACAGCAGCGAGAAGGTTGTCATATGTCGGGTCGAAAGTCATAGTAAAGGCGCTATCGATAATCCAGCCATTGATGTGGACGCCATAGTCAATCTTCATGACGTCCTGATACTGCAGTACAACATCCTTCTGCCCTGGGTTGGGTGTGTAGTGAGCAGTCTGGTTATTTAGGCATAGACCCACGGGAAAGCCCATGCCTGCCTTGAGACCATCTCCAGTCTCGAGTCCAGCATGACCAAGCAGCGCTCTGACGCCATCCTCAATGCCTTCAGCGATCTCCAGCAGAGTATGGCCAGGCTTTACTGTTTCGTGTACCCATTGCCGAGTTTGGCGGTGAACCTCCGCTGCCTTGCGGTAGTTTTGGAGAAACTCTTCATCTTTCGTGTAGAGCCGAGCATCGCAGCGGAGTTCATATGTCGCGATTGGCGCTTTGGTGTAGAGCTGAACTTCGCCCTCAGGGTACTCGCCGGACGGGAAGAGATCACTGAGTAGGACCCTTGGTGGTGATGATTGCTTCATGGGAAGAGGTGTTGACCCCTTCTTCTTTTTCTTTGGCTTCTTTCGTTTCTTTTGCCCACTTACAGCTTCGGCGGACAACGGAGCCTCGGTGGATCTTAAGGCGGTTCGCTCGCCATGTTCGTCGCCGTCTTCATCGTCTCCACCATCCCCGAGACAACCGTCTCCGTCCGTAGACATATGCGTACCCCGAGGCTGTCCACCCACATCACGGTTTCCACCTGGTTTGGACGTGTCGCCTTCACACAATCAGGGAATGTGCGTTTAGATTGAAGGCTAAGATGGGTTACATACCGTCGTATCCGTGATTTTCATGACCTGGTGTCTTGGATCCCATGCTTGCATTGATACGTTCACAGACTCACAATATTGAGGACTATGGTGGGTGCAAGATAATGGTTTATTGATTTGTCCAAGGTGAGGTTGTCGTCTGGAGTAAGTGCTGACCAGTGCCCCTCATGCCGTCTGAGATCCCCGCAGTAAATGCCATGAGGCCCCCTATGCTTAGTAATTGGCGAAGTCTCAGCCGACAAGTCATTAAGTTACAGCACATTCTAGTGCGGACCATAGGGACCAATCCGCGCATAGACTGGAGTGGAAAAATCAGTCAATCAAATTGAGCATTGAGGGCTCTGTCTTTGTGCAGATCTATGTACGCTATTTGGTTTTATGTACAAAGTTAGGAGCGTCTTCATTAAATATGAGCGATTTTCAATGTCATTTGCCAATTTCCGAGCGTTTCGTAGGGGTGGGTATTAAGCTAGAAAAGCCTCAGTCAAGATACTGATCACGTGATTCGTACGGTGAATCAAATAGGTCCTTGGCGCCAATACATTCCCAGGCCTTAGCATCCTTTGGTCAGCTTCAATTGCCAGCCTTGCGATATCATGCTAAGATGGTGAGCAAATGAGAGAACTAGTGTCCAATTCCCAGCTTCGGTAATGTCGTATTTGCTATTGAATACCACGTCGTGATACGCAACGCAATGCCCAGAATGGGCTGATAGCACCCGGCCGGCTTGTTCCATCACTGTGCGTACATAGTATTCAGCTATTACGCGTTCAAATACGCATCCGTGGGCCAGGAAGACGACGCTCGTAATTTAGTCGAGCTTATCCCCCGGAACCGGGCATGCTCCGACTTATCGATTTCCATGCAAGCAAGTCTTGGAAGGTCATATTAGTGTTGTTCTCGCATGCATCATCTCGCTTTCATTGGGTATTTCGAAGCAAACTTTCACCTTTTGGGATGTGGAGGCACTCGGACGTTATTCAACACTCGGCTCCGGAGCTTCTCCGGGATTGAATGTCGCCGATTTCCATCAACGACAGCGTATTAATTGATTGCGCCGTAAAGCCGCGTGGGCAGGGAGAAACATTTTCAGGCTCCAGAGATTGTGAAATGCCAACGGTGCTCGTCTCAAAAGCTCCAAATTGTTGATACAAAGCTTCTAAGAAATTATGGTGGAAGGTTGCTCTCATCAAAGCAGATCAGCCCTCACAATTGAACCAGAGAATCAAAATGAATTCGATATATGTTTATTTATATGTTTGCGTACTGGTTCTCCTTGTAAGTCTCACCCTTAGACATTGTAACTACTTGAGATTCTGATCAAATGACTCCACCTAGAATCTAGCATTCATCGCCTCCCAAATCCCCACCCTCAGGCGATATATACCTTGGGATGGAGATGTCCTAGCAATCTTGTTTAACCAAACTGAAAGTAGCGACAGTATGAAAGCTGTCGTCTGTTTTGGTTTTGCGGGGATGTTTATCGCGATTGGGCTCAGATTCACCATGGACTATGCGCAGAGCGAAGAACAAGACTTAAGGCGTCCGAGCAGGTCCTTGTCAAATACTGCCGCTAAAGCCCCAGGAGCTTGAAAACATCGGAATACCTTTTCTAAGCTGTATGGAACAAGCATTGTTGCAGATCAAGAGAACAGAGCGCTCAGCGTTCGCAATATAACGTCCCAAGGCGACGTGCAGGCTTTTGATTACTCCTAACCTCATCTAAAATGTCCAAGAATAAGGTCAATCATCCCCAGATGTGTCTATTACAAGAAAACACAGTATATTTCCTGAATCTGAACAATTGTGGCAATACACTCCAACATTTTATACTTTGGTAAGATTTTGTCTCAATCCTGGCACCTCCATTTCCACAGCCACGCCACCCTGATCGAGCACAAAATTGACCGCGTCCCCTGGGAGGCCCTTATAGCGGAATGAGTTGAAGTTAAACCAGGTATCACAAGAGGTCTTGAAAATGCCCGTTTCATTCCTTTCCGGAATCCCATGGAAACCCACCTGCCAACGCTCACCATCCCCGACAGGATAGATTCTCATCTCTGCATCCACCATGCCTATCGAGCTGCCGAACAGGGCCACCCAAGCTTCAACCACAGGCTTTCCCTCACTTGTCCAATCTGTAATTCTCAAACCTGGACCATCGTCCAGTGCAACAACGAGTGAGGAGCCACTGTCATCACCTGTGCCATACGAGCCGGCATACTTATCCTCTGCTTGTGTACGGGCGAAGTCATCGAATGCGGGTACGACATGCTGGACCGCTAGATCAAGGACTGTTCTAGACACGAGATCGTCTCCAGGGCCCGCGTAGTTGACAATAATTCCGATCCGATATTCCGGAATCACGGCGAAGTAGGCTCCGTAATTAGGGATGCCGCCAAGCATAGTGTATATCTCCAGGGGCCGCGAACCCGATGCCCGCTTGACATTATTAGGGCGTAGGATGGCCCAGGGCATGCCAGTCGCACCAGTCGGAGAAGAAGTGAAAGCAGCTGGTTTCAACCACGCGGCAGTTTTGACACGATCAAGGACGTCATGGTTCAGAATACCCCGGAGGAAGATGGAAAGATCATTGGGTGTCGAAAATAAGCCGCCGGTTCTATAATGTCTGAGTTAGCAAAGATACTTTGGCTTGGAGATTTGAAAGGTGAGGGTGGAAGGGTTCGTTGGGCGTGAAATGGAGGACATATTTCTTACGCTTTCCAGTTATTGAAATCCTGGGTAGCCCACACTTCTCCCTCAACAGGAATGATGATTTTGCTCGGGTCGTCTGGAATTTGAAGCCCCGACGACGAACTCATCCCGAGCTTGTTGATGATTCGTTCGGCAATGACCTCTTGAAGCGGTTTTCCGGCGAATCCCTCTGCGGCATATCCTAAGAGGACGAATGCGTAGTTCGAGTAAGTCGGCGTGTTCCCTGGCAGCCAAACCAAGGGCTCCCTCGTCATACCAGATATGAATTCTTTCCAATTGGGTTAGATTTTGATGAAACCAGCAGAGGAGAATGGCACAAACTCACCAGCTCGGGTGCATTTTGGGGTTCCAATGCTGTCGCAAGTAGGATAGTCTTGAGGAAGGGTTATGTTAGGAAAACCGAGAGAGGATAAAACCTCCTGCGGTGCTCTTGGGGCAATTTCAGCGTTATATCCTGTCATAAAGGTCAATGCGCTGTATTATGGGATACTCGAAGACACTTTATTGCTTACCATCACGAATAACTCCGGAAACGTGACTCGCAAGCATCCTCAGCGTGGTGTTCTGATAGTCTGGGAATCCGGTTAGCTCGGGCACGTGTTGCCACACATAATCGTCGATATTCAATCCATCCTGAAGCAAGACCGAGAGAACAGTAAAAAGCTTAGTGACAGATGCAATACGATAAATGGTGTCTCCGTTCACCGATGATGTACCAGTAGCGCTGATGAATTCCGCCGTGTGATGGAATTGGAAGATATTCTCATCCAATGTTGTAACAGTCAAAGAGAAGGAATTGATGCTCGTATTGAAAGGAGCATCCGGATCATTGACCAGCTGGGTCAAAGCATCTGTAATTGGCCCGACATCAAAGCTATCAGCTTTTGGTAGAACTGGGGGCGGCAGAGCTGGACCCGTAGGCGGGCAGAGCTCGAGAGAGGTGGTAAACGGTAGAATGGCCAGAGCCAGAACACTGAAGGCAATTTGCTTCATTGTACCCTCTAGAAGATTTAGTGTCGATTCCAATCTGCGATTATTATGTAGGGATAGGTCGAGGATGTCCTCAGATCAGTCGATGATTCGATGTGAAGCAATTCCACAGGCACGGACTTACGACGCTTTTATGTAGTCCATGGCGTTAGGGTCGCCGAGGTTCAATGCTGCACCTCGTTTCTGTTCATTTGGGCTGAGCCTCATCATCTGGACATTAATTTGCTAGGCAAGACATCGTAGTATCGTCATACATAACCAGACACCCCTTGTCCAAGGCGAGCACACACTGCACCTACGGACGTATCGAGGTCCCTGAATAGAAACACTGAAGCCAAGATGTTCAACGTCATGATATCTACATTTTAGCAAAATCGCAGAGAGGACTGGAGATTGAAAATGGCACTCTGTTGCGAAAGAATAGAGAAAGAGAGGATGTTTCTAGAAGGGTGGAGGAGAGATGCCTGCCGCTTCGAGACCATTTTCTTCCGATCAAGTTAGACCCATCCATACCAGGTACTGCTATTCGCTCGGTTGCTGCGCCTCTTCATGCAGATTCGCACAACCTTGCCGAATCAGGACAAGTGCAAGGCTCGAGGGCCGAAGTACCTCAAGCGAAGGGACCTGAAGTATTTGACGTCCCACTGCAACATGAGCACTTACTAGGAAGTATTTCGATAGATACAGAGTCTTCCTTGATCAACAAGGCATCATCGTTTTGTAGGCTGCTTCTTATACATGCTGCCTGTTGACCTTACTCAGACAGACGCTCGACCAGTTTTAGAGACTGAAACAGGGACATAGCAACCTCCGGGACGTCAAGTATTTTGTGGGGTGGCAATTGGTGTATCTCAAATGACCGTTTGACATCCCTTCCAATTTGTATAGTCAATGACTCTGAACTGGTCACTGAGTGTCAGGCATCCCGTTTCAAGATTGAACCACGTAGTCAATCAAAAGCCTTACTCGAGCACGCGCACTTTGTGAACTTGCTAACTCCGATGCTTCGGACAAATTCATCACATGCGGTCAATGATGCGACTTGAAGCAGAGCACAGTTTGGCCAGATTCGAAAATCCATGCGCAATTAGGCAAAGTGCCCAGTTTTGCGTCGCATGTGGTAGGGAATAACCTGAAAGAAGGAGGCTTCGGTATGCTCTGAAATGTCTATATAACTTGACTTATCCTCAACAGTAACTTTAGGTATTCATACGAGAACGACAGTGCTCACCTTAGTGAGGCGTGAACCACAACTCTACTGCTTCAAAATATCTTGATATCATCATTTTAGAACTCGAACAAGGCTTCAAACCCATGACTAGGAACATTGGTGCCTTCGGGTCAGACTCTCGCAACTCCCAGGGCAGAAATCTGCACCTGTGGCCGAGAAAAGACCAACTGAACGACCTCAATATGCGCCAGCAAGGATATCATACACGGCCACCAACCTCATCTCCTCTTCCCTACCGCTGCGACTACTCTCTCTGGCCTTCGTCTAGTCACCAATATCCCCCTCAGCATGCTTCCTCTGAAATCACCACTCGTCCCTGAGACCATGAGAATTGTATTATCAGCATGATTGGACATACGGCACTCTAATCGTTCCACATTCTACAAGAAAATTGGACCGCTAGTGGGTTCACGAATCATTATTCACACGATGGTCCATCTCCGTCACCCCTTTTGGCGGAGGTTCGCGCTAGCAAACGAATTCTTTTCACTATTGATGCCTCACGCTTCATAACAGCACCTTAGGAGATATCCTGTTAGTTTGCCGCGTCCACCTCGTTTGAAGTCGATTGCTTTCCATAGCAGTTCCTTCGTCGAGGCTGTATTATCTGTGGTAACCTTTTGTTATTGAGACTCCATCATACAGGGGGGCTTATCTCAGTATTTGTTCAAATTTGAGAATGCCTCCCCCTCAGGAGCCGAGATTTTCAAACCATCTGGTAGGCGTGATCCGCTAGATTGACACGCCTTCTGGCGTTGCCTAGACGGCAAGTGAATGAAAGTGGATGCGCCAGGGAGTTTAGATTTGGGGAAATGTGCCAACTATGTGATGAGACATATTATGGGTTCATAGATATATTTAGAGTCCTTTCAGGCACGCCATCACTTACTGCTTTCATAGATAGAGACAGGAAAACAATCAGGTCAATAGAGAAGAGATCGAGCTTTGTGAACAGGTGCAGGGGGCTTCCTCAAATTCCTCAAAATGCTCTTCTCGGGAAAGAGGAATAATTAAAATCAAAATTAAAAGCGTGGTGGTGCAGAGATCATGTGTTTGAAAGCTTACTGGAGCCCGATTTCTCGTACAAACCATTCGGTCCTGCTCTCTACCGATACATTGCTTTTGTAGGACTGTTATTGACTCCGAGCAATTGGTTGGTTTTTGCCCTCAATCAGTACTCACAGAGACCATAATAGTCTTAGACGGAGGCTTACGGCGACTTGGTTTGTTCAGAGCTCACAGGATTGGCGGACCGCTATAGCGCGCACAAGAGTTCTTGGTGAATAGATTGGTTCAAGATTGAGGCCCGCAATCGCTTATGACTAAAATTGCCGGTGGCGGAAGTTTGCTATCAAAGGATACAGATGGTGTCTGGGTGTCTCAAGTTTCCCAGGATGCATATGGTTGAACTGTAAGGCTGCCGCCAAACCCAGTACTCCGTGTGATGACATATTATTATTGACTTGGAAATTATACGCCCTGCTCCAGTCTTGAGATATGCTTAATATCCTTGTAGGCTGTAAGACTCATCAGTTTGCATTCGATACCCATGTCACAATACCCTTGTGTGCGCTAATTGGCTTGAAATAAGGCTCATCGGATCCAAGCTTGAAAATGATGCAAACGCGAAAAGCGGAGCATCATCCAGTGTTCGAGGATAAGGTAGGGATAAGCGTAGCATTCATGGGTTCACCGCACTGTTGGCGGTTGCATCTGCCTGCGCTCGAGTTGGTCCGCTGCCCAACTCAGCCTTAAGGCAGTGTCAGTGATTACACACTAAGCGGGAGCGTCTGCACTTGGCCTCGGAGCCAGACGAGCGGCTCAAGTATCTTACTTTTTGGCCCCTGGCGCAGATCCCCAGAAAATCGGTGCGAGCCAGCACCGAATTATGTAAGGTTGCCAGGGCTCAGTTACCTATGGTAGCGCTAGCAATACGGAGTATAGTGGCCTCTTAGCTACCGAGTCTTTAGGGTATCTAAACAACGGCCGTAAACGGCTCGTGCTGTACGAAAGCCACATTTTTAAGAGGTTGCCTGCGACATGCCAAGTTTAAGCAGGCAGTGCTCCCTCATAATAAAGGCCGTATTTCGAGCGTTAGGTGGGAAGCTCTCACCTTCTGTTTGACCCTTCATCTCAACTGGGTTTCGAGGCTATGGTTTTAGTAAACCGTTGTCATTCTCATTCCACGTAGCACCAGAACCAAACTCACCAGGCATCCCGCCCCACCGAGATCTGCCAGGCAAATTGCCCCCTTGGCAGCTAGGCGTGGTCCGACTTTTGCGAAAACATATTAGCTGGGAGTGTTCAAGGTAGCACGCGGCGCGCCTGACCAAAAGACAGCCCTACAGGCCCCGATACCAGGATGAGATGAGTCGCAACAATGATGACAGATGATCGCTGTTCACCTCGAACACTTGGCGTTGCCAGGGGGGTCCAGCCCTACCCAAATATATTTGCCCGGGGTATGGTTTCAAAGTCAATTACCTCCCCCACTCTTTACGGACTATAACTACCGGGACGGCGGACAAGATAAATATATCTGCACAGAGTAGTCATCAACTCATATCATAAAGCGTCACAGACGTGTCTTGACCTCTGCCACTCTTTGTCTAGCAACGAAAGTCTCAACTCAACATTGTCAATATGGTTGGAGGTGCGAGATCGAAAGGATGCTTAACATGTCGGCGCAGGAAGATCAGGGTATGCTTTACTCACTCACCTTCATCATTTGAAGCTGGTAACTAAACCTTCTTCGTTGAAGTGCGATCTACAGCAACCAACATGCCTACAATGCCACAGATCGAAACGACGATGTGGCGGCTACGACCGTTATCCTGTTTTTGTGAGGCAATATTCTCCCAGTCTCTGTGTGAGCTAGACTAACAGATATAGGTTGTGTATACTAAAGACGGGATGGAGAAGCGTGAGGCGCTGAAGGATTCGAGGCTCAATGAGTTTCAGGATTCTTGGAAGCTCGAAATCAGGCCACAGCACGGAGAGACATCTCTAGTTTCAACACCCGAATCTATGCTTGAAGAATCGACAGTGAACGCGTTCCAAAGCATGCCGGCTGAGAGGTCACGTTTTATCAGCTGGGCATACGAGAACTATGTCAAAACGATCAGCGCAAGGAACCAATTCAATCACATGCCAGTCGCCCCATTTTTACACAGCGCTCTCACGCTTGCTGAAGAAGATCCGGCCCTCGATGCTGCATCGCTCGCGATATCGTGCAGAATGTCTGCCGTTTATTACGGAAACCAAATTCTTTTGACTCAGAGCAGAGAGTTATACACTCGTGCGTTAGGACTACTCCAACGAAGCATTGCATCGCCGAGACTTGCATTCACAGACGAGACATTTGCAGCCATATGCTTTTTAGCAATATATGAGGTAAGCAGCTCTGAACCCACAGGAGCCTCAATTATTTTGTACTGACGATCCTAGCTCACGAGCCTAGATAGAAAAGACCCTAACGCCTGGCAAAGCCATGTGGCTGGTATCTCAGCAGTGCTACAGGCAAGAGGCGCCAAAAAGAATAGAGGGGTTTTGGCTCGCAACGCATTTGAGCATTGTCGATACAACCTGGTGAGTTCCTTTCTGTGCGCCTAAAACCAAGGCAAAATAGACACCTAGCTAACTTCTACAAAGATGTTACAATGTATAACCTCTCGCAATGCCTCAGGGTTCGCTAGTAAAGAGTGGCTTGACGATCCATGGACCGGTGCCAGAAAGCCAGTCGAGCAACAGGTAATGGATGAAGGACTTAAACTCGCTCAGGTCCTCCAAAGACTTGAAGATGACAGCTTTTGGTGGACAGACATTCAAAGCATTCAAGAACTCCTCGAGATGTGCGAAAATGGTGCCTCGAGACTTGATACCATCAAAGTACAACACATACAAGGTGTAACCCAGGATGAAATCCGCAAAGCAAAATCGCCAGCTTCAGACAGAGACGCAATTCAACGTACTGAATCAGGGTCGCAAACAGGTAACAGACTCGTTCTTAGACTAACGGCGTCTGGGATCCAGCTAGGGTTCTGTGAAGCGGCTCATTGTGTCATGCAGAAAGTCCTGGAATCTAGCTACTATGGCATAACTCACAGTGGTGGCCGTCACTGGAAGATCATTGACCCAGAGTCTTACAAAGAGACCCAAGTCATCGTCCTAGAGGATGGAATACAACTCGCCAAAGAGATCGTCAAAACCACCGATATAATATTCACTGAGTTCGGTGAGCCAGAGCTCCCCCCTGAAGCCATCCGACTACTTTTCCCGCTCAAAATGGCATCTCGAATGCTGAAGTACTGTAAATCCACCCTGCAGTATGCGCAGTGCGACAAATATATACATTATCTCTCTGGGACGAAAGGCAGCACCTTCACCAAGACAACTCCAAAAGAACACTTTGTGTATGGAGGCAGCCGGCAAAAGAACGTTGCGGCAACGGAGGCGTTGTAAGGAGAACTCTCACAGACGCAAATGTTCCGTTTTGAACTAAAACTGAACTATCACAACCCCCTAAATAGTTAGATACGGGGTTCACTCAAATCTATTCAACTCAGTAATGCAGGACCTTTAGACCCCCACTGATCAATCCTCTTAATCTCTAAGCTAAGGGCTCTTTTGAACAGCTACCCTTCTTCCGATAGGTAGTAAGGACTATTACGCCGCACCCGAAGAAAAGCATGCAGAAGAAGATGCCCTGGCGAGCATAGAAACCCCTCGCCTGTGGAAGGATTGCGGTGGGCAACCCCGAATTCTAGCTTGGAAAGGTTGCCTTATCATGGGGGTTAAAGTTGAGGTCCACTGCTAGCCCCTAGGGCCTACTTAATGTTCCCCCGCGAATGGCGATAGCCTACTTGTGGCTACCAGGATTTTACCCATTAATTAATCACGCCGGGGAGGCCTAAATGAGTTTGACATTAATCAGAGGTTAAAACAAGGTTCGCTGAGTGGAAGGATCCCTGCCATGCTCTGGTTAGTCATGATCGCTTTTATCTTCAAGGTGTATGCCAATCCAGGTCGGCCGAAACCCTGCGTGCGAGCACGGCATTCAACTGAATGCCGATGTAGGAATGTCAGTTACCATATCGCAGTACTTCGCTACGTCAAAGCGTTCTCGCAACTATAAGTCCCTTGGACCTTACCTCCCTGATACTGAGATCTACTTCTGCACCGCTGGGGAAAGGGATCCGAAAACCGACCTAACAATATCTATTCTATATCTACAATGCCTTCAAACCCCATTGCCCTGATCCTGGGTGCAGGGCCCAATATTGGAACCCATGTCTCGAAAGTTTTCGCAAGTCGAGGCTACAGAGTAGCGGTGGCATCAAGAAGCAATCCAAGCTTTGATGGTGGCCAGGAGCTCCATATACCAGTTGATTTGAGTGATCCAGAGAACGTACCTAGTGTCTTTGAGGTGGTCAAGACAAAATTCGGAGTTTCCCCGAGCGTGGTTATATACAATTGTAAGTTAAATATGCATCTTGTGATCTTCTTATAACTCCAGAATGACTGGAGTTGAGCTGATATCAAACAGGCGCTTCACATGTTGACGACGACATGTCTGATCCATTGTCGAGCTTTTCGCTAAGCAATTATGTCAAGCACCAAAATCTCAATACGAATTCAGTGTTGATCGCGCTGCAGCAGGCGGTCTCAGGGTTTCGCAGTCTGTCCGAGTCACAAGCAGCAAAGACGTTTATCTTCACTGGAAATATCTTGAACGTGGTCACAATCCCAGGCCGCTTGATGTTTGGGCTAGGTAAAAGCGGAACTGCGTACGCGATCAGAACATTAGCGGAAGGGAACGTATACTCTCAAGAGGGTATCTCGTAAGTATCACAGTCAGAATATTCCTTAACTAAGCTGACTGGCATATACCAGATTCTATTATACCGATGAACGTACGGTAGACGGTCTACCAGTCTACCGTGAAATTGATGGCGAGACTGCGGCAGAAGAATATTTCGGGCTCGCCGAAAGGAATGAGCAAGGGCCATGGCATTTCACCTACGTCAAAGGTTTAGGCTACAGGAACTTTGAAGGGAAGGAGAAATCCATTCGAAGCGCACTGTTTTCGGGTCGCAACCTAGAAGCTAATAGTAGTGCGTAGTATTGAGTGTAAGGCATTTGGCTCTTGAGACACTCCCATGACTGGGGAACGAAACCTCGATCAATTAGTCTGCATCTGTGCCGTTCGTTCTTGTACCAGACACACTTTCTAAGTGCTGGGTTCCAGCGCTTTTCCGAGCTCATAAAGGGACTGGAATATGTGTTTCACAATGATGTTTCTGATAATTTAGTGGTATCGAGGGAAAAGGTGGTGAGTCAAGGCCGAGAACCTGTAACAGTCTCGAAGTTTCTTCCAAGAAAGCATCTGAAGTACGTTCTATCCCCAACTCGGTCTTCGGCCCTATCCATCACGATGATTAGTCATTAAAGCCGTTACTCCTACTAATCCAAGGAAGGATAGAATCTCTTTGCAGTTCACTTTTCCGCTGGGGCCTTGCGATTTTTAAAACTCTGGTGTTCTCCTTGCAAGGCTGAATGCGCGGCTTATCACATGATTTTCCGAAGTCCAGCAAGGGGTATTCATCCATAAGAGCGCCGCCTCTCAACTTTGACCTGCCCAGTACCTGGACTTCGGCAGCTCTTCGACTATCATTTGGTCATCAACACTTTTGGCATGTACTATTCGTACCGGCAACGAAGTTTACACCGTCCCCGTCTCCATACAGGCGTGCCACGGCAAGGGCGAGAAGCCCGCCACCGATGTCTTGTGATTCTGACCATTTAAACTCTGCGAAAATGTCCAGGCAAATGGGCGCCTCCGGTACGCAGAAACAGGCTCCTCGAGAAAGAGCTCCCAGAGTTTGGAAGAAAAACCTCCATTTCGCCTACAAACACGAACAAGGTCAATATGCCTACTTTATTTAGCCCAATATTGATTGGCAATTGCCAGCTGAAGCATCGTGTTGTAATGGCGCCTATGACACGATTTCGTGCGGATGACTTTGGAGTCCCTCTGGAAATGGCGACTGAATATTATTCTCAGCGAGCCAGCCAAGAAGGAAGCCTCCTTATCACAGAGGCAACCTGCATCTCCAAAGCTGCTGGAGGTCGGTCTGTGAACGCACCAGGAATCTTTACGAGTGCGCAAATAGCGGGATGGAAACAAATCACTGCAGCTGTAAACCGCAAGAAATCATTCATATTCCTTCAATTGTGGGCGGTGGGTCGTGCGGCACGACAAGAAGTCGCGGATGCAAGTGGGATTGATGTTGTGAGTAGCAGCGCAATCCCGATAAAGGAAGGAGATGCAGTGCCGCGTTCACTGACGGAAGCTGAAATCGAGAGCATCATTGCAGCTTACGGACTAGCAGCTCGAAATGCAATGGAAGCTGGGTTTGATGGTGTCGAAGTACATGCGGCAAACGGGTATCTAATCGACCAATTCCTCCAGGACACCTGCAATCAACGCACAGACAAATGGGGTGGCAGTATTGAGAATCGAGCCCGCTTCTGCCTCCGAATTGTGGAAGAAGTCGTAAGGCAGGTCGGCCCGGATAAGACGGGAGTTCGTCTTTCTCCATTCAGCCCTTATCAAGGGATGGGCATGGAAGACACCGTTCCTCAGTTCACCCATGTGATACAGAGCCTCCAGCCATACAACCTAGCATACCTTCACTTGGCGAGCCCAGTAATTCATGGCTTGCCTGCGAATCTGCTGGATTTTGCCATCCAGCTGTGGGACAAAGAGACGCCTTTAATCTTGAATGGTGGATATGGGCAAAAAGAGGCCAAAGAGGCTGTGGAGAAGACTCATCGCGGCCGAAAAGTCGCTATTAGTTTTGGAAGGCACTTCTCGTCAAATCCCGACCTCCCTTTCCGGTTGCAACATGAACTCGACTTGACTCCACCCTGCCCCCCATCCTTCTATGCTGCCAAGCAAGCACATGGCTATGTCAATTATCCTTTCCATGAGAAGTTTTCAATCCTTGCAGCACCCGGCACTCTCGTCCAAAGTGAAAGTGCTTGAAGCGACCTGCCATGGCCCGCTATGAGACGGTTTTGTGCGAGCGAGCTGGTCCGAATGCCAAGCTCTTTCAGGAGTACAGCCTCGTCCGCATTGGCCAGGTATGCTTGTCGCGGAAGATGGCATAAGGCCAAGAAAGAGCGGAACAGATGGATCTTCAAATCTCTTGAATCTTCCACTATTGGGCTTGCTACATATTCAATGAGATACTGCTATGCCTCGCTTCCCTACTACATTGCAGCAGCCCATATGATATCTAGTTTATACAGCTTTCGCCCCTAATCGATGCATCGTCTCTCATCTGCGTCAAACCCATATTCTACAGTGTACAGCATTGGATGTTGTTACCCCCAGGGCAGAGTCCAGCATGTGTTGATCCTTGGCAAGATGATGTAGGCTGGCAAATACCCTCCTGCCCACCGACGAAACAAGTGCTGTAAGTACAACATTGAATATTTGCAGCTCCTGGACATAGACCAGGAGTTGAGCTACCACCTTTGGTTGAGCAAGAGCTAGTGCTGATGCACTCTCCAGATATACCACTATCTGGCAGAACGCACACACTGCCGGTCGCCGCCGGTTCTGGTTTTGGAATACAGCATTGGATATCGGTTGGCCCAGCGCAAAATCCGGGAACAGATTGAGCGTTCGCATTTGAGCAGGCAGATGTGGACATACACGTCCCAGAAACCCCATCATCGGTCTTGCAGCTGTTGCCGCTTCCATCAGATTGATAGCAGCATTGAATATCAGCCGCTCCTGGACAGTGACCTGCCTCAGAAATGCCACCTTCTTTAGAGCAGGCGCTAGTGGAGATACACGTCCCAAAAAGCCCATTGTTCGCTGTGCATTTTGACGCAGGGGCCGTTGTTGCGGTAGACGCCTTGGAAGACGACCCAGTCCCTGAAGGCTTTGGACTACTACTAGCAGCTGGAGGGGCAGCGGCACCACCATCGGGATTTGTTCCAAAGCAGATTCCACCAAGTGGGAAGGAAGTGGTGGCAATAGTAATATCAACGGGAGTCTTTCCTCCATCAGTAGTGCCTGCCTCAAATTTGAACTCAGCGCCGATGGAAGGTTCGATTTCGACTCCGAGAGTTTTCGCGGGATCATCACAAACTCCTCCCTCAGAATTCGCAGTGGCTTCCAATTTGAGGTCGATAAATGGCAATTTCAGTTCAAGCCCAGCCTCAACACCTTGTCCTAACGCTTCGGCTTTCAATCGCACAGCTGGCATGAAAAACATTTGCAACGTTGCAGAAACTTGTGCTTCGATTGTTGGAGGCAAGAAGTCGAAGTCAGGTACCCAGCCCGAAAACTCGCTGTCCAAAGGATCGAAAAGGTTTGCTCGAAGTATTGCAGAGTCAGAGATGGTTGATGTCACGCCTCCACTCACAGTGATTGAGCCTTCGACGCCTGTAACTTCCACACCAGCGTCGATATCCAAGAATGGCCCAACATTGAGAATATCCGGAGGAATGGTAATACCATTCAGTGGGAATGATAAGACAGTCTCTTTAAATACCTCTTTCTTGGATTTGAAATTACTTCCGATCTTGAGCTTGAGGTTCGCAACAGCCGAGACACCTTTTGGGCTCATTCTGAGTTCCACGCCGTCAGGTAGGCCGATAATATTTTGTGTCACTCTGAGCTCAAAGTCGATCTGGCCAGTTGTTTTGCAGGCCTCGCACTCAAGCTCACCAAGTATCGGGCCTTGTTCAACTTTCGCAACAAAGGGAAGATCATTTGCGAGGGGAAATGACACTCCCTTGGTTATGTCACGCTTGGTTGGACTTCCATGTTGCGGCATTGCGATATTGCCGACCTGCAGCTGATACGACTGGATCAAGTCTCTCCAAGAGCCGGCAATTGCGTTCAGCTGGGCGATATTTAGGTCCTCGTCATATGAAATATCGGACACCAAATATGGCACCCTGTACCGATTATCACCACAGTCTCCTGCGCCGACGACCATCAAGAAGGTATGATTGTCGGCACCATTGACCCAATCCCAGACTCGTTGTGCATACGCGAAACTTTGGTCGTCTTCGAATTGCAACTCCAGGCCCGTCTGAGTAATGTTGCAAGAAAGAAGCATCCCGTCAAATTTTTCCATGGAAAGGACATTTTTGTTGTCTTCCGGGGCGTAGATGGTGAAGTTTGCCAAAGGCGCACCAGCCTCTGCGATGGAATTAGCAAGGCCATGTAGTTGAACGTCTGAAGGACAAGAAACAGCTTACTATCCGCGCCCCATAGAAAAGTCTCTGCGCTTCGCAGATCCAAAAATGAATTGTCTCTTGGCCTAAGGCGGGTTTTCGGCCCAAGATTCCCTCCAGGGCGAATTTCGACCAGCTCCAGAGCCGAAGATATGTGAGCAAATATGGTGAGCAGGAAAGCAAAAATAAAAGAGTGAAATAGTGAAGCCATGGAGATAGAGGTGCATAGCACCGACGAAAGAATGACAATGCTTCAAGCTGGACTGATTGCGCTCAAACATCTGAGCCTGGTTGTGGCGATCCATCATATTTTTATGCTTCGTCCTCCCCTTTCGTGAGTAGCACGGCCCCCATCACGACCTAGCAATCGCGAAACTATGCCAAGTGTGAAGAGAAGCTCAAAAATGTAGGTCATCACGACAATCGGCTACCCAAGGCACATTGATGAGTCTGGGGGAGGCTTACCAAAATTCCCGACAAGGCTGTCTCGAACGCGTTTCGGATTAACATTGAACCATGTTCGAGGGCAGGGATGCGGGTACGCTGATTGGTGAACTGCTTCCTCCATTACCTTGATCAGGCTACACACCCCCAATTTCTTGTGCAAGCCACCGATCTTGGCTGTTTGGATCTGCACCGCCATTAGGCGAACATCGCATGATTTTATGATTGCGAAGGGTCGGTTGACGATGAAACACCTATAGTAGACGTATTCGTATCTTGAGATGCCTTGACGGGTACTGTAACATAGGAGTTTCCATGAATGTGTGTCCATTCCTCGATCACAGCCTTTCTCAATTGTTCCTCTCTTTTACGAGTACAGGGCTTACAGTTTCACCTAATGCCTCTAGGCACAAATACTCAGCCATGACATGCCAACTAGCCGATGTCATATTTTTCGCTAGCATTTTCGTTGGGCAAGGGAAGGCATCTCATTACGACTAACAGCATAGGCGATTTAGTGGACTTCCGGCATCATGCCATTACAGCAGCCTAAATGATGTATCGCCTCACCCACGACTTGAGCTCTGGTTCGACATCCTGGATATCCTTTTCCCTGTTGATAACTTCAATTTCCGACAGATCGATTTCATGCAAAGCCAGGGGTTTTGACCGGAAGAAAGCCCATGCAACCGCCCATAGGACTACTCAGAGAGTCAGTTGGCACAAAAGAACTTCCGCAGAAAAAGATAGCAGGTGGTTCGGGTTGCAAGTCATCGGTCTCAGGAAGGGGTGAAACAAAAGGAGAATACGTACAAATGAAGATCGCGATGTCGATATAGTAAGTGATGAAGGCTGAAGTGCTCCAATTGCCGTGGAAGAAGACGCTGTAGCCTGCAAACGAGACTCAGTTGTCCAGGATTGGAAAGTCAGGACAACTAAGCATGACTCACCTGAGAACAGAATCACCAAGGCCACTGCGACGAGAGTTGTCCAGCCCATATATGGCTGGAAGGGGCTTCGGTAGGGCAATCCTAACGATCCAGGTTAGTGAATTCCTTCTTGCGGCGTTGCTTGAAGGGCTTTGCTCGGATCAACTCACGGTTTCGACTGATGCCCTGACGTTTCATGGCATAGTAGAACCTCAGGAACGAGACTTGGATTACTAACCAGCCGATCAGGCCGGCGATCGTCGTAATATTGACGAACCATCCGAACACCACGGAGGAACTGCTCCCAAGGCTGAGGTACACCAAAGGCATGAAAATCAGCGACGCCGCAACTGCAACCCACGGCGTTCCGAATCGATTGACTTTCAAGAATACACTTGGTGCCTGTCGTTCTTCTGCTAGTCCGTACAGTGTGCGGGATGCCAGGAAAATGCAAGCTGAACCGCAACTGAAGGCGGATGTGCAGACCACGGCGTTAATTACCGACGGTAGGCCCTTGATTCCAACCCGCTGAAAGGCAATGACGAAGGGGCTTTGCTGCGCGGTTCCGGTGCTGATACCCAGGTTTGGGTCGTCGTAAGGCACTAATAAGCCAACGACGAACATGCTTAGGATGTAGAAGATTGCGACCCGCCAGAATGTCATCTTGATGGCGTTCGGGATGATTTGCCTTGGATTGCGGGTCTCGGCTCCAGCAAGTGCGACGACTTGCACGTTGGCATAGCTGTAGGAAGCAGACAGTAGCGTGCTCCAGAACGCAAGGAACCGTCCTGTGTCCTTATCGCCATGGACAAGGTAGGTGTTGAATACTCCAGGGTTTTTCCAGTACCGGAATCCCATCCTGTCATGCGCTGGATTTCCTCCAAGGTCAACCACAATTCCAGCAATAATGAGCCCGATGATCAAGAGGATTTTAAGAGCTGCGAAAACTACTTCCGACTATCACCGCTTCATTAGCATGGGTCCCAAGGAGCTGTTGGAGAAATCGACTCACCTCGCCGTACCAGCGAACGGCTGAGAAGTTCAGGACTGCAATTATCACCATGAAGACACTGTACCACACAGCCGCATTTGTACTCGTGTCCCAGAAATTGATGATGGTCGCGGCGGCGGCCAGTTCGGCTGGGGCAGTAATGGCCATGGTGTACCAAAAATTCCATCCAGTTGCAGTACCGAGCGCTGGCTGGACGAAATGGCTTGCATGTCTTACAAAACCCCCCGTCACAGGCATAAAGGCCGACAGCTCGCCCGTGCAAAGAGCCACTCCGACGGTGATCAATCCCATGAAGATATATCCAAGCAGGGCACCCACAGGGCCGGCGCGAGCGATGGCTTGTCCGGATGCGAGGAAGAGACCAGTTCCCTTTCAGTGGTGAGCTTATAATTCCGATAAATCAATAGTGCGTGTCGAATTTCACTTACTATCATCCCGGCAATTGCAATCATGTTGATATGCCGTCGACGAAGGTCTCTTTTGATGGTCCCGTTGGCGGTGTCATCGGGTCCATGTTCTTCAGACATTGACCCGTCGGCTATACCCACCTCCGCAGATTTGCCATTTGAAAATGGAAGCTTGGAGTCCATGGCTAGTACTGTGGCGGATTGAATTTGTCAAAGTTCACTTGTAAGGTCGTCCACAATTTCCAGACTCGAGACTGGAGAAACTCTTTCGTTTAATATGTAGACTCCTTCCCCACCAGAGTGCCCGTTGTCTTATCAGCAGCCGCAACCTCGTGAGACAAGGGTCTATAGCCGACTCGGCAGGCTGCCAATCGAGAGACACCTGTATCTAGAATCCATGATTGTTTAACGTCCAAAATGCATCTTGGGAGTCAGATGTCGATATCATCTTGTGGGATTGCTGGAGCGGGAGTCGAATTCGCCGGTGCGAAAATTGACCGCTGGATTGGCTTTTTTTTAGTCACCTCGCATGGTTTCCAAGAGTCCTATTCTCTGACTCGCCAATCGGATTACCATTACGCATCGCTAAAGCGTGGAACTTCTCCAACAAGGCCGCCTATATCAACTGTCGTCTCCAAATGCATTTACCTCTTGTGGAGGTAAGCCAGATTGCACACAAAGCCGTGATATCTATCTAACTCACATACTTCCTCTCAATCAATATGACGGGCGCATCCGACGAATTTGAGTTGTACGATTTGCACGTTGAGGTCATCTGCCCTCCCGGCGAGCGAATCTACTGTGGTGCGAAACCGGGGGACCATTTCTTTTTGCGCGGCGAAATGCTTCATCTGCCGGAAGGACAAGGCTTCAGCATCTACAGTCTTGGTGAGACGACACCAACGCCCCCCCTCGATGTAAACTCGTCGGCACACGACTAACGCTACCTGTCCAGCCGCCGTGCTTCCATTGTTGGCCGCAAAGCAACGACCTACTCATAAGAATGACTGGATGACTACGGACAGCCTGATAGCCTGCCCGGATCCCGGCTGCAAATCGCAACTGAAAATCACTCGTCTGCAGCCGCGTCAATTCAGCCACGCAGAGACGACAGCAGTGCCTCTAGAATGAGGAAACATAGCAAACATGTAAAATCCGAAAAGGAACTCTTATTACGAAATGTATATTCTTGTCAAATGTATGCTTCTCGTGAAGGGTTGCTCAATCTCCACAACATTGATGATATAGTAATTCCATACTGCAACAGCCTCGGAAGAGACCACAATTCTTCAAGAGGAGCGCTGAATGATTTCAAACTCTTCGCAGGGCTAGGTTCACCGGTATTCACCTCCACAATCGCCCATGACGTCAAATACCTCATTTCTGCGGCTCCGTGACAGCACAGCGTTGAGCTGTTCTTGGTCTTCATCGTCTAATCGCCAGCCATAACTGGCCAGGTTCTCCTCTCCATGCTCGCTGACTCCCATTCTTGCGCCGACGATAACGGCACCCACATAGTCGAAATCTAAAACCCAACGAGTCGCCACGTTGGATAGTGTAACGTTGTGCTTGGTGGCGACGGTCTTCAGAATTTGCAGTAACTCTTGAAATAATGTCCATCCACCCCATGCAAGTATCATCTCGAAATATTTTCTTTGACTGGGGGTGATGTTGTCGGAAAATAATTCTGGTTCTGGTTGGCCGAGCCATTTTTCTGCGAGGAAGCCGCCGCACTTCGCGAGGGGTTAGTGTGATATCCACGAGGAATACTCAAGATCAACAGGCGTACCAAGGTTCCATATGTCAGAAGCTTGACGTTCTTCTCTTGGCAGACTTTGCCCATTCTCATCGTTGGTCGGCTGTCAATCAAGGAGAACTGCACCATTGATTAGATAGCTCGAGTATATGTCGTCGGCAATCCGTACCTGAACCTGATTTGTGACAATATTGATTCCAGCGGCTAGTACCTCCTCCATTCGCTGTGTGTCGAAGTTACATAGCCCAAGTAGCTTTACTCGATCATCGTTTTGCAGCAATTGTAATGCCTGGATGTACTGCTTGTCTTCGTACTGCCCGCAGTCAGCCCTAATGCTCGATAAGAAAGGGATTTTACCATACAAACTGCCAATGGAATTGAAGAAGGTCAACAAAATCCGATCCAAGCCTTTTGCATCTCTCTGAAACATTATCGTGGACAACTTGGGGGGTAATTGTAATAGGCTGGAATACACAATACTTGGTGGACCCGAATATGGTATCTGGATGGGAGTAGGTAGATCGAAACTTGCCCTGGACGCCTGTAGTCAGCCCTTTGACACAGTTGGGCAACAATCGCTTGTAGGGGTAGAACTTACAAAGAGTATCTCTGCATCTCCGTAGTGATCTGCCATGTCATATGCTGTAAATCCTTGACCGACAAACTTCCAAAACTGAGAGAAGATCCTTGATTTTGGGGCAACCCCCCAAGATGGACTGGAAAGCTGCCACAAGCCTGAGAAAAGTCTTGGTAGCGTCTTATTACCGATCTCAAATCTTTCAATCTCGGTGCTGATATCCACACCGTCCCCGTTCTTCAAAGCTGCAGGAGACGAGTTGTCCTCCTCTACAGCTTCAACCTGCTTCGCAAGAAAGCCAGCAACCACCCCTAGACTACGTTCGAAGAGGAATTCTTGCCTTCTAGATCTCCAATCCCCACGGCAAGTATTCAAGGAACGAAACAGCTCGTCTAGTTTCTCGTGCTCATCCTGTGTAAACTCCCGTCGGCCGGAAGGTTGGTTAAGAGCCTTCTGGACTGCAGTCAAGGCTTGGACAATATCTCCATCAACGGACGTGATAAGATTCTCCAATTCTGCTTGATTAGGTGAGCCTTCAATGAGGTGTACATTCTTTGCCTGATCGACAATGTGTCTTATTTGATCAAGACTGTCAAAACTTAGCCCACTACCAATCATAGCTCGAATACAGCGTTGAGCAACGGCGAAATTGGGTGTAGCGTGCCAAACTGTTGTATTATCACCTTCAAAAAGCGCTCCGAGAGGCGTTGAAGATGATTTTTGGAGATACCGTCTTGTATGCTCCTCAAATGCTGATGTAAAACCTGGGTCGGTCGTCAATATTGAACGTATCACAGAACGTAAAGCATCTGGTGGTAGGTTCGCAATGATGGTGTCAGTCATCAAGTTGACATGAGCCTTAGTGACAGTTCCATTTGTGGTTGGTTGAATAGCCATGTTCTCTCAAAACTTCAAAACCTGTGCAGATTGCAGGCTCTGCTTCTAGAAAAATGCCTAAATTTAAGTATTCCAACCGAGCTTGATTCGACGATCAGGGCTTGGACGTCAAGAATAAATAAATCTTGCGTAGGAAGCCGCCCAGCTGGGGAATTCTTTAGCGAAGGAACTTCAGTTTGTAGATCACAATAAACAAAAGGACAGAATTGGGAATGATATGATAAAGAACAATCAAAACTGTCAGCTTCGGCGGAAGAAGACTGCATTAGGATGGGATTGGCGAGAGCTGAGATGCGACAAAACGCTGTATTATTACATAAATGGGTCTGGATCGGCCACTCTACCTGGGTACTGACTCGTGCGGCGTGCCTTTCTTGCGTGCCTCTGTGCTCAACTCCGTCATGATCGGTGACGTTGATCCAGTCGAGCGGACCGGCGTTCATGGACAAAGGGCGTTGCGGTGGCCGGCGATTTTCGTATCAACGTTGATAAGAACCACAACACGCCACCTACCACCAGCTTCCAGAAGGTTTGACAGTGCCCTATCCGATCACCAGCTCACAAGGGAAGGGACCGACCAGGCGGTATTGTATGAACGACCTAGGCTCGGCTGAACAACCGTTTGGCTTGCTGAAAGGCTCCCTCGCGTGTCTTAGCCGATAATGCTGTTCCCAATTTCCAGCAGGGTAGACGTCTTCATCTGGAAACTCTTCTGGTACCGAAGGCTATTGTTTATCGCGGCATCGCGAAGGCAAAGGGCCACAGCTAGCTGGAGTGTATACTCCTACAACTGTGCACAGGAGTCTGACAGGATTCCAAGGCACAAGTTCAACCCTACTGAGTACGAGGCTACCAAGCCTCTGGGATCGTTGGTAAGCACCTCACTACTGGGCATGGGCCTCTGGGCACCCAATAGGTAAGCAGGCATTCATTTAATTAGGGGTCAGCACGGGCCAGACGAGCGGCTCCCCAACTTTATTATCCTGCAGGAGGGAACTAACTCCCAGTGACTATGTAACTACTCCCAATTAAGCCCTACCCTTGCATGCCACCGCTGGAACCCCGTCCTCACTCGTAAGCTTACGCCGTACGTTGGATTTCCACGGTTGGACACAATTGAACATCTGAACTTCATCACTAGCAAGCTCGACTAGCCGACAGACGACAGACATCTTGCGTCTTTCTTGCACAGAATATAGCGGGTATTGCGGGTATGGGACAGCACAAGCCTATCGTTGATCTTCAGCACACCAAGAGGCCTCAACGGCGTGGTGAGTGTTCAAAGCGGCATTTTGTGAAGACTTAGAGAGCACCTTGCTTTGGCCCTCGAGATTCAAACCTCAGCGAGTGTCTTGTATATCTTGAGATTTTTCTTCTAGTTCCACATTTCGATCTCTGGACGAGCACAAGAAGCCATTTAGACATCCGTTCGAGCTCGCGATGCTGGCGGACCAGTCAACACGCCATGGAGGATAACCACTGGGAACCCCAGAACAGCCTTTTGAAAATGAACGAAACGGGTAAAGGAGCCCGGACTTCTACAACAAGGTATGAAAATCCCTCCCAAGATTGCGTCTCGGTACATTAATGTCCACAATGGTAGTGGTTCCAATGCTTGTCTATCATGCAGGAAAGTCAAAATGAAATGCCGCATCGATTTGGGTGCAGACAAGTGTCAACGATGCACAAGAAAGGCATTCGAATGCGTTTTTCGACAACATCGGCGAGGGCGTCGGCCCGCGCTCAAAACGCAGTCCGATTCTACGACGCCCCTTCAAGTGGATGAGCCAGAATCGGACACGAGGATGGGTACCACGACCTCGATTCCCACGGAATTTTGGAGCAGGTCCGAGACCTTTCAGCCGCCCGACTTGCTCAATATGCAAGCAATGAAAGGACAGTTCTCATTGCAAAATGTACTCAGCACCGTCCGACGAGCCGATGGCCCCAGCCGACCGTCATCCGCTACACGTTCCAGGGATCCAATTCAAGTCGGCCTGGTAAACTATCACATTGCCTTATCCCTATTTGATGAGTAAGTCCCTCTTTTCTTCGTTGATGAGTCGTGGTCGTTGGCCACACAGTGCCTGAGAGAAGCTTGTTATGCCACCGCTTCATGGAAGGGCCAATCACTTTTAGGGGTCAATCTCAACTTTACTGGAGTATGCAGAGCATCATCTAGTATTCGAAGTTGAAGCCTGTTGAGATCGATGCCAACTGGTAACACTACTTTCATAGGCATCAATCATATTGGATGCGGGCTCTATCGCTGACAGTATGTTCTAGGTTCTTCAAGAATCTCAACCCTTACATCTGCCAACTTGATCCTACTTTACATACCTTCGCCTATATCCAAGAAAAATCACCTTTTCTTTTAAGCACAGTGCTCACAGTTGCTGCAAAAATCCTGAACCCTTCAATATACCCAGCATTGAAGGATCATGCTGAGACATTATTTACGGAGAGTTTTCGGAGAGGGGATAAATCTCCCGAGGCAGTGCAAGCAATCCTGATTCTAACATACTGGAAAGAGCTCGACGATACGCGTGCATGGTTATCTGTCGGCTATGCCATCAGATTAAGTATGGATCTTGGGTGGCACAACCTGTTGCCAGAGCAAGATCAATACCTTGAAGCTGTGTCTAGCTTGGAACGAAGAAAGAGAAGAAATATTGAGAGGACCTGGCTTGTACTGTTTGTTTATGATCGGAGGTGAGCCATCCAAGATCCCTCGTTTACTCTCTGCCTCCGAGAAGGAGGTTCTGGTGATTCGCTGACGACTTGGATAGTATAAGCCTACAAACTGGGAAGCCCCGAATGATCGACCGAAGCAGTTTTCTAGAGTCAGTCGACACCTGGCACCAATCTCCCATAGCATTACCGAGCGATGTTCTTCTTTGTGCATTTGTTTCGCTCCGACTCTTAACATCAGAAGTGTTCGAGCTTCTTGAGACCCAGCGTGCCCCGAATTCACGAACTCAGATTCACCAAGTTGAATCACTGCTGAAGATCGTCGAAAAGCAAGTCGAGGCATGGCAAGAACACTGGTTGCAAATTGCCGACAATGGTGTGTTCACAATTCATGATAAAACTTCTTGATTATTCTAACATCTAAGCAGCTCGATGCGAAGCCTGCAACAAGCTTCTAATACGGTTCTATGGTATTCATCTGAGGTTACTTCTGTCGTCTTTTTCTCTCAAGCCTCCACTCACGCTGCCATCGACAGCAGCCGCCATGAGAACAGCCGCCATATGGACCAGTCACGCCAGTGCGATCGAGATGCTCAGTCTCGTTTCAAAGCCAGACATCTCACCACTGCTGTATTTTGCTCAAGATTCTGTACATGTCATGATTGCCTACGCTGCTGTCTTTCTTGTCAAGGTAAGTCGCGGGCCCCTGATATCATATCACCACCTTTTCCGAGGACATGAGTACGAGGTGCTCACACCTCCTGTTTCTAGCTGTTACTATGCGTTTCGAGAGAGATACGGGCCGAGCTTGAAAGGCTCACACTCGACACAATCCAAGCGACAGCGCATTCATTCGCTCGACAAGCTGCACCGGCGAAGTCGAGCTGCTGGCTGCAAGCCAAATTCTTGAACAACGTCCTACGAGAGTTCAAGGACGCAAACAGGACACGCCATCCACAGCAGCCACCAGGCATCCGCACCCAAGGCCCTCTTAACCCGAACGGCGCAGCAGTGGGCGTGGACCTCAACACTTCCTCATCCACATCCTCACTTATGCCGGAACGCATGCAACCCGTCAGCGCCGGCGCCAGCAACGCTATCCCACGCCCAGTCTCAACACAGATGCCATACACGCAACAACCGTCCACATACGGCACGTCGCCGTTGCTCGAATCCACGGCACATTATCACTCCTCTCAAGCACAAGCTCAAGCTCAAGCTCAAGCTCAAGCACAAACTCAAGACTTCGCCTTCTCCGACGACGCACTGTGGGAGGCCATGTTCGCTAACGCCGGCTTCAACATCACAGACGGCACCTTCCTGCCGGACGCGTACGAGTACCAGACTCGTGACAATGATTGAGCAAATTATGTGGTAACCCGGGGCTAATAATCAAGAAGGGAAAAGGTGATCCACGTGTAATTGTGTATGTGCATTTCCATGCACACGGACTTTACATGGCTCAAATAAATATCTAGATGGGCAAGTACCAAGTATCGGGCGGTTGTTGGGGGCTGTGATTCCCACCCCCGACGTTCTCTCCTTCCCTGGCCCTCTCCCTCCACGAGATCCCTCCTCCACCATCTAAGGCCCAAAGCTAGGGAAAATGAGGGTTTTCCAAGTTCTTTCTGGAGTATCCTGAATCCTTTTTGTTCGGTGCCCTCAGAGCAAGCACCGTTTCTTTTCGGGAGGGGAGTAGGATACCCATGCATAGGATAAGGATAAAGGATGTAGATAGAGGATGCCTACATTATTTACATGCCCCCGAACGGGCCTAAATCGATCACCACATTCATTATGGAAAGGGAGTGGAGTGTGGCCGCTTTAATCGGATGCGTGAGGGAGCGCGAGAGAGCATCGGACGACCATAAAGGGGAGTGAACGGGGAGTGTAGGATATCGTTAGGCGACCGCATGGGAGAATCTGGGGTCCAGTAAGTGAGCACGCTCAAGGAGATGGCAGGAGGCTGCCATAAGGATGCATTCAACGTATTGAAAGCGGTTTGGGATTTTGGTTTAATTCATTCCTATTGGCTGTTTAGAGCCTTAGGTCCTATAAAGTATAACAATACGCTTAGCGGTTAGGTAACCTACGTCAACGAGCAGTCTTTCTATCGGATCCCAACATCATCATGCGGCTCATCCCTTTTGCTTTATCTTTTCGCCTCATCCCAGCGCGACTCCCTTATCCCGAACCGTCAAGGGTTTTGTTCCGGCTCGGTGATTCGGATTGTTGGCCCAGTGACCAGTCTCCACGCCATTAACGCAACCTTGATCACTGACTAGACCACTCTTAAGTCCGGCTTCCACCTCCCCAATACTCCCTTGGGGTTGTGCCCGTGTGGGTATTGATGAGCTCTGTTCGCGGGTACCGACAAAGCCGTACTTGTCCACTAGTTCCTGGCAAGATAAAGAAGTAAGGGGTCCTAGTGACACCGAGGTGGTAGGCTCGGGTGTCATAGAACGAACAGGTGGAGTGGTCGCAGGAACTTTGTGGGAAGGCTTCCTTGAATCCCTCTCGGGAGCCAAGTCCCCCCATTCATCCAAACCATCAAAGATATTGTTTTTGGCAATTGTCGACGAGTCGAAGTCAAATCCACTTCCTAAGGCCCACCTCTCCACTTCTTTGGTGGAGCGAGGCAGCCAAGGATCTTCGCGGCCCAGGATCCAGCTTGGGCATTACACTCTTATTTATCATCTTGAGGTTTCGTCTTCTTCACGAAGTCGACTTGGTAATTGAGGCTGTCATTATTGTCCCAAAACTCCTGGTCGTTGACAACATATCGAATGCAGAAGAATAGAGTCTTATTCTCGAGGTTAACTTGGTCCGCAAGCCTGATGAGGAAGTTAAAGCGGATATATTCGTCCTCCCTCTTTTGTTGATTACCCCCATTATATTCAGCAACGACTTCCGAGGTAGTCTTCCAATAATCGAGCGTGAACCGAGCAAAAACTGATTGATGATCGACTAAGTTCTGGACGGCAACAACACCGATAAGGGTTTCGTTGTCAGGGGACATGAAGACTCTTTCGACAAAGACAGGCAAAGCTCCTCGAGCCTCGGAGTCTGGAAGGAAGTTTGCTATATGTATCTCCCATTCATGAGGAGGAGAGCTTAGGTGGGTTCTTGACTCATCGAAGCCAAACGCAAACTCATTCACGCTCTCATAGTTCTCGACAGGCGAGGAGCCGGCACTTACGGCAATTGGGTTGTCGACTTGCAGGAAATCTCTCAAATGTTCCAGATGCGAATCAAAATGAACTGCCTTCGCATAGGCAGGTGTACCTGGCAAGCCTGAAGAGGGTCTTGCTGAAGATTTTCGCAGAGCTGGATGAACCAGTTCCCCAGCTTTATTTCGGACCATGGGAAGGCGGTTGGTAAGGTGACTGTCAACACCAGCTTTCTCCTGATCAGGTAAGCTGGCTCTCTTCAGCTCTTTGGAACGGAGGGCTGCGCATGAATCCTTCAACTTCTCGGCTTCAAGGTACCTAGATCGACCTCTTATACTAGACTGTTCGTCATCCCTAGAATTGTGGGAGGATTCAGGAGAGCTGGTTTTCATTCCGACGGGAATCGAAACAATACTCACAGGGGAGGGTGAACATTCGAGAGGCACTGCGGGTGGCTCATCTGATTCGTCCTCGCCTAGGGATTTTTCATAGGAGAGGGATAATGCTGGGCTTTGGAATGCCTGCTTGTCGGCATCCGACGCAGCAATAGATGGAGGCCGGCTGTCAAACTGTATCGGACCAGATACCAGCGAGTCTCGAGAACTAAGACCTTGTGCGCGCCCAGATTGATTGTCGTTCGCATCGATGTCATCCTCGATGTGTGTCGATATGTCTCGAGGCACCGAAAATGCAGCAAACTTCCACATGTGGAATGCCATATGATTCTTAAACCCCTTGGGGAATGGGCCCTCCAGAAGGCAAAAGGGGCAAGCTGTCCTTGTGTCCTCTACACTTAACTCGGAAACTTCGACCAGGTCCTGGATCTGAGTCTCAGTGATGTTGTTGCCGTGCTCGGATTCCAGATGATGCTGCAGCGCAACCTTGGACCAGAACTTTGGTTCTGTATGTTCGAAGCACAGCCAGACTCGACGGTGGCCGAGGCGTTCGTGCTCTAACCACGCTGTGCGACTGTTAAAAAGGCGGTCTCTGTCTTCACATTCGTTGTATGTACAGATGTACGGCTGAAGGTCTTGGAGGATGTGGGCCCTCCAGGCGCGGTGTTCGCCATGGCGAGCTGGACAGACGATGCCACAGTAGGGACATAAGAATTCGGTTCCACTGGACGCTGCGGATGGCGGCGGTGGGAGCTCTACGTCGTTGCTGTGAACATCAACCGCTATTGAAGCATAAGAGATGATTGATTGGACCTCCAGCATGCCGTCAAGACGCTTGTCGTATTTGGTGGCCTCGGTCTTAGAAAGCATTGTCCTCTCAGTGACGCTTGGCTCGACGGATTGGACCCGCTTGCCCCATTTCTCTATCATACTCTGTGTCACCACTTTGACCTCGTCTGGCATCTCCCCAATTTTCTTCGCATGTAGTTGCCAGTATCGGAGAACCTTACGGCGCATATTCACCGTAGCGACGAGCCGATCGATGAGAAACTGATCGGCATCTGTGATCCGGGCAACTTCTGAGGGCTTTCTCTCCATCGCCTTGGCAGCATCTCGGCGGAATTGAAGTAGCGAGTCCTCGATATGGCGTTTGTCAAACTCCGTGTAGGCGGCGAACTTGTCGATGCCAGTTTCACTATCAATGTCGCTAAAGAGCTTTATCCTCAAAGCCGAAGTAGGACGAGTCGAACTGTTCCTGATTCTAAATGAGAGCATATACAAGTCGTTCAGAATCTCCTTGATCGTGACCAGGTGCAGACCAAGCTCATTTAGCAGCTCATCGTCACTCTCGCTTTCCTCCGACGAAGACTCACTGCTAGAGTCCTCCGGCTTCGGCAACTTCTCGAGCGGCAGTCGTGCGCCGGAAGTGACTTCCGTGCTCTTGATCAGAGTCTGGTTCAGCCTGGCCAAGTGCCTCAACACATTGGTGCACATCACCGTCGACTCGCGCAGCCGCGAATCAAGTGAACTCTTCCCACTCTGCAGCGCGCCCAAGTTTCCGCACCAGATCTTGAATCTACCGAACTCCCATTCGAGCTTGTCTGGAGACATGCACTCACTGGCATCCGTCAGCGTCGCGGCTAGCCGCAGAAAGCTGCTGAGACAGGCTCGCGCGACTTCTGTGATGGACTCCATCTCTTGCTGCCATCATCCAAGGCTTGAGGGATACATCGTGAAGCAAAATCCGATGATAAAATGATGGCAGCAATGACAGCCTCGACGCCGGTCTCTGAGGTGAGGTTCAACGGCGCTCGTCCTGAAAAGATGCAGCTGAAACTACTAGGCGCTTGATTGGTTTTGCTTCTGTCGGGCACCTAGTGAGGGGCAGGACTCAAGCGAGCTGATTTAAAAGAAAACCAACTAATTCTTCGTGGCCGTGTAATCTGTCAATGATGCTGGCGATCTCTTCTTGAATCAAGCTCGTCCAGCTTACCTCTTCCCTTTCCCTCTGCTTTTCTGGCGATATTGTCTCTTCAAGCCTGAAAGCTACACGGGACACGCCTGCCGCGCTTGCAGGAGCGAAAGTGAGATGAAGTCAAGGCAATATGATCTCAGCCTAGAAGCCCCGCCAAGCGAGCGAACCGGTTCCATCATATTGCCCTTCGATGACCGCTACTGGCAACACATTCGCCGACACCAAAGATGTCTGGCATCGAGATAGCCGGCATCTTGCTTGGCGCTATCCCGTTGGTGATTGCGGCACTGGAGCATTATGAGGATATCATCGGCCCAACAAAGGCATTTGTCAAGTTCCAAGGGCATCTCGACCGTGCAATTCGAGAGCTTTGGAACCAACACACCCTCTTCGAGCAGTCGATAGAGATGCTGCTGCGACCAATCACGACGGATCAGGAGCTGAGCGAGATGATTGACAACACAAACAGTAAGTTGTGGCAAGACCTGGCTATTGAGCAATCATTGCGAAGCCATTTGGGGAGGGCCTATTCACCGTACGTCATGGCGGTCACCCATATTCAAAAGATCATGATTGAGATTGCCATGAAGCTGGACAACGTGCGTGGCGTGGAAAACCTGAGTCGGGACGGACTGGAAGCCATCATCAGTAAGCATAAGGCGGCGAAAGTAAACGGAAAGCTTCAAATGTTCGATATTTCAAGACGGGTGAAGTTCACTATGAAGAAGAAAAAGATCAAAGAATCGCTGGATGAGCTCCAACGGTACATTGAGATGCTCGACAAGTTCCAGGGCAAGGCGGAGAAGATTGCAGCAGCTGACGAGCTGTACAAGTCAGACGACTGGCTCATGTTCGCGCTCCCTGTCGACATTATCCGGGAGAATACGAAAAGGCTATACGACATTCTTTCGAAGACATGGTGTTCGACCCATTCATCACATTCAGCCGGTTTGCTGCTTGAGCAGCGACTGATGAAGAAGCCAAGGAGAGGAGGATCCGGATCGCGACGTAAACGTCTTACGTTGGACCATTGCGATACGAACTGCTTCTCCCTGTCACTATTGCAGCCATCGACCTCGACTCCGAAGAAGTGGCTGGACGTGGAAATTCGACTCGTGGAGTCCTCGGCGTCTGGGCAAAAAGACGAGTACGTACTTCCCAATCAGAGCGCCATGGTTTCGCTCAATTCATCATACTGACCACTGGCCAGCTCCACGATACAAGCTAGAATCTCCGCGGCTCCGGTCTCATCCGCCACGACCACTCTGGCTCCCCTTCCCTACCACAGTCCCTCTCAGCTTCAAATCGTCACGGATCTCTGCTCCATACTCCAGAGCCCTTGCCACCCCTGCATTGGGTTCTGTCTCGACGGTGAGGGCCACCTCCGAGGTGCGTACAGTGCTCAGAGCAGTGTTGCTTGTGTCGACGGAGGGGTCACCCTTGAAGACATTCTCACAAAGAAACCTGGCATTCTTAGCCTGCAAGAACGATACAATCTGTCCCTCACGCTGACGTCGTCAATCCTCCAGCTGAGCCATACGCCCTGGCTTCAAGAAACGTGGAGCAAGGCCGACATCATCTTTCTCAAGGCCAAAGATGAATGTACAAAGTCTGGGATCGCCGTCGACATCAAGCGTCCGTACCTGACTCGAGAACACAAACAAACGACCACGACGACGACGACCACCACCACCAACACGGTCGTCCGCCAAAGCAGCGGCGAACCCAACGACTGCTCGAAAGTCGTAGCCCTCGGCATCATGCTCCTCGAAATCTGGTACGGGCTCTCGATCGAGGAACTTCTCATCCCCGAAGACTTGGGGCCGAACAACCGACCCACTGAAATCTCGTATCTCCAAGCCGCGCGCCGATGGCTGATGGGGAAAGAAAGCAAAGGCGAGTTCTCCTTTGCGTTCGCCAAAGCCATATCGTATTGCCTCCAGTGCTTCATGAACCCCAGTGCCAGTTTTTCGAACGACGAATTTGCGAAAGCAATTGAGAAGCACGTCTTGGCCCCTTTGGAGAAGGAGATGGATATGCTCTTGTTCGGACCACAGCCACACTATTAAGTAGGTAGGTAGTAAGCGGTTCGAGAGTCGAGACCCGGGTGCATCGGAAAGTGCCTTATATAATTTATGTATTATGTGTAGCACGCGGCAAAGGGATAAGGGATACCAGGTGCCAGGCACAAGACAGCTAGCCCTCTACTATACCCCGCTCATCTCACGTAATGTCATTGTCATTGTCATTGTCATTGTCGTTGCCATTGCCATTGCCGTTTGTTTCCTTTTTAATTTACCGATTACAGGCCGGCTGGCTGGCTAGTTGGCTGGCTAGATAAACACCCAGCGATGCATGTACCTCACCACCTAATTAGCAAAGAGTAAGCATACACCGCAGGCCAAATGCCGCCGTCGTATCTCAATTGAACTCCAATTTTTGCAAAGTTTTTTAATTGCATTTCATTGATCCGCCCTAAGTCTCAGCTCAGGGTCTCATTTCGTCAACATAACATGCCATGTCCCGCCCGTTGTCGTGATCGGTAAGTCATTAAATCATTCCTCTCCGAACGTAACCGTACCCATGGGATCTGTCACATCACACGTATAGATGTGCATGCACAGACATACTTCATTGGTGTCTCACCAGTGTTTTTTTCCCCGTTTGTTGGTGTCTCCCCGCGAAATTTGGCGGTTGAAACTCTCGAATCTTTGATACAATGTCCAGTGTCCATCCACTTGGCCCAGCCTATATTTCTAGCCAATGAAATAGCCACGACCTAGCTTGAGACGGTCCGATACCACGGACATTAGAATACTTGTAAAAGGAGCTCTGAAAAGAAGCAAATAAAGACGAGGCCAAAGGTTTGTTCGTCATTCAACCTCATTTTTCCATACCCATTACTGCAATGATGCTGAAGGTCTTTGAGTCGGGGTTCTTGGGTTTAATGAGCACAATGTTGACTTTTGTCTCCCGTAGCGCATTTCAATACATGGATGCACCCATCTATTCGTGATCCACAAAGGGCAGGAAAGATTGAATCTGATATCAGGATGTTGGCCTTTCTTTACGAGGCAATCTTGAGGAATCTGTCTGCTTTTCAAGAACGGCGTCTCTTTTTCGAGGTAGAATCATCGTCGATACTGCTCAACTTCCTCCCTTTTGGGCGGACAGAGGTTGTGGGGGCCACATCAGTACTATTCGGAGTAGTAACCTCGCTGCTCGGGACACTCTCGACACGGCCACCACCCTCGAAGTCGCTAGAGGCATCGTACTTGGTGTCTGTTGTGCCATCCAGGGGATTGTAATCATAGTTGTCCATGCCTAGTCCCTGTTGTTTGCTGGATTGACTTAGATTGCCGAAGAGTTCATCATCGTCCTTGTAGTCGCCAAAATCGAGACCGCCAGTGCCTGCTGCGTTATTAGTTGAAGTGTTGCCAAGGCCGGTGTTTCCAAAATCATAATTCCCATGGGCATCGGTGGGGAAATCAGTGAAGTAGTCATTATGATTGAGAAAGTCGTCGATATCCAGTGGTGGGGGTGGGAGAGATTGGCCGTCACCAATACCAGGAATTGAACCAGTCGGACTGAGTGGCTGAAGGAGATTTGTGAGATTCTGCACGCTCTTGTCCTGCTCTGCTTGAAGTCTGGCAAGATGGTCGAGATCGGCGTTTGTGCTGGCGAGGTGTTTATGGAAATTGGCTGGGCCTGGAGGTGGTGTGGAATTGATCAATGCATTGTCAGAGCCAGAAGGTTGACGGGCAGAGTCATTCATCATGCGAAGAACTTCACTGCGTTGGGAATTGTTCAGTGGGCCAGTTCCACCAGACGCTTCGAGGCTATTGAGGACAGTATCGAAGTCTTGCTGCGGAGTCGATGGTGAGGCGGGGTTGCGTGCGTTCGCATTTTGGATCACCGACATCATGTCTCGTTGAGGTAGGTTTGTTCTGCGGTGCTGGACATTCTGCTGGACACCTGTGTTGGGACTGTTGACTCCGGGATCAAAGACCTCTTCCACGTTGGGGGACATGTGGGATTGCTGGGTGGTGCGAACATTTTGGTTTGAGAGACGCGAACGTGGAGGATATGGGCTGTTGGAACTATCTCGAGGAGAGAGAGTGCTTGCTCGGCCTTGTTGTCCATCGGTGAGCAGAAGCGGTTGTTTCTTAAACGACTTGGGGAGGCCTGCTTCTGGACTGACAAGATTATCAAAAGTAAAGTCACCCACATCGACAACGTTTGCTTGACTCGTATCAACAGGCATGGTATTACCAAACATGTTTGCGATTCCTTGCATTCCTTGCATACCATCATGACCTTGGAGGCTACGGTTGTAGACGGTGGCCAGGAAGGTAAGAATGGCATTGATGGAGTTCTCATGTCGATTATGTTGGTCTTGGAATGTGGCGGCCTGGCCGTAGAGCTGTTCATGTTCCCGCTTCAATGCTTGCATCATTCGAGAAATCTGGCCTTGTTGGTGTCTTATGGCGGCCAATTCTCGCTGGACACTCTGGAATTGCTCCTGGGTCAATGCGGTTTCTGTTTGGCCGAGTGTGAGCTGACCAGGTCGACTACGAGCACGAGCTTCTGAGTTATTAACAACAACATCATCTGGGTAGTCGTCAGGATCATCTTCATTGGCTTCATTCTCAGATTTGCCCTTTCTCTTGTTACCTGTTGCAGTGACGTTTTTGGGTTTCGAGATAAGCCACAGCAAATCTGGCTGACCTCTTCGGAAATAGGGATTGGTGTATTCACTCGGGCTCTTGTTTTTTCTCTCACTCGCCCTCATTGAGTTATCCGATAGACCGACTTTCTTGTGGAAGCCGTACATATTGAGTTGTCGGACAAATGAAGCATAGTTATTGTGCTTGAACAATTCGGGAATCAATTTTTTGGCGAACTCGTCTTCGTCGAGGACAATGAATGAGTTGCCATCGTCTGACCAACGGATAAGATCGGTATTCTTGCCATCTTCTAAGAAGCTGGAGCGAGTTAGCGCCTGAAGACATTTTCAATCCACCGATTCACATGGGCTTACCTGTTGAGTTTCTGGACAAAGGGTGGAATTTGTTTTCTCTTGGCTTGTGCCTCTCTCTTTGCAATTTGAGCCTTTGCCAATAGCTCAGTTATGTCGTCAGACCAGTCAGGATCTGGTTTCACTGGTTGAACGTTTCCAGCCTCGACCCATGCGGCCGGGTCTTCATCAACTCGACCACGGCTGGTGAGTTGAGCCATGGGTCGGCGGGTGAGCTGATTTGAGGGTTGAGGATTGGCTTGAGGATAGGCGTTTGAGTTCATAGCAAAGCTATTCTCATTGTACTGAGGCGGATTGTTCTGGCCGGTTTGACCCCACTGAAGAAACTGATCATTCGAGAGCTGAGGGCCTATTCCTGTTCCATCGGGAAATGCAGAAGCAGTGGGATTGTGCATCTGTTGAGGATATGATACTGGAGATGTACCCGGAGCGGGGCGCTTTCTCGAAAGGCCTTGGGAGGCCATGGCGATGCGCTGTGTCTGGTTATCGTCAAGGCTTTGTTCACATATGGATGATGAAACGACAGCGGATCTGAAAATTGAGGGAAAGACGGCGAGAGATATCAGCGAATACGGTAACGTGTGGACTAGTGGCTCGGCGATATATGAAAGGTCATATTCTGTCGTTTTGGTGCTCGCGCGAAAGGACAGAACAATACAAGGTGGGAGGTGGGCTACAATGCGGGCAGCCTCGAGGAATTCTCAATTGAAGAAGAGGCGGCGCGGACGGGTGAGAGGACGAGGTGATTTCAGAATAGCCGAGGATAATGAGGACGATGGCGAAGAAGAGAACAGTCGACCGACTCTAGATTGAGGAGGTTGCTGATGGGAGATAAGTGGTGAGGATAGAGGAATTGCTGGTGGTGGTGATGGTACACACAGTACATGTGGTGCAGATGCAGGTCTCGTCACCCTAGTTGATAGTAGCACTGCAGGCTCTGGTCTATGGGGAACGATGGGACAATGGGACGAGATGCCCTTGGGGCTATGACATCGCTTTGCCTAAACCATTGAAGGGTTGTTCCGTCGTTGCCAGTTTTGCAATACCAAGACTTTTGTTCCTTCCCACTAATCAAAATTCAGGCACCATCCACCCAGTATCTTACATAATGCATCGCATGCCACCAAAGCCCGAGAAGTAGCAAATCATCTTGAGCAGGGGACATCCCACTGCTCCCTACTCCGTACTCAGGATGCACAATATGTATGTATCGGGAGGTGTCTGGCATCCTACGGATACGGCGGGCTCACGCTCACCATTTCATCGACGTGGATTGTAGTTTGTGGACAGGAGGACAGCCTTGCCTCACTGATCGCATTGACCTTGGACATACACACACATATACATAAATACAGATATATCTCGTTCTGGCATTCTTGACATCAGAATTGAGAGGATTTGGACACACATCTGGCTGTGATTAACACTCGATCGCGGCCAAAGATTATTATCAAGACGCTCAGAATGGGAAGGATTAAAGGGGCTATCTGCCAGAGAGGGTGCCCTGAACTCTAAGCACATACAGAGCACAGGCAACGAAATGCCTAACGCTATGAGTTCTGATACAGGAGAATAGAAGTATACCGCAAAACGTCAAACAGAAGCGACAAGTTTCATACCTCGAGAGGGCTCTCAAAACAGTGGGACGCAGTAATAGTCATCTGTCTAAACTCTGCATGTGCATCGAATCCCCATCTCAGGAGGATCGCACCATCCCCAGCGTACGAACAAGGACGACTAAGCCGACCCTGGCCCCTGTGTCGAATCAAGAAGTCAATTCAATGTCGAGAGAGCCTATTGGCAGGCCTTGTTCTAGCCTCCATTGCCTGAATGAGTTTAGCATCGAACGGGGTCTTGAGAAGGATGGCATTGTCAAGCATTGGTCAATCTCTTTGGTAATTCAACAGGCACCTCCATCACTCTTGATTCACAGCTGCAGCCTGGGCGATTGGGTGTGGCTTGCAGCAAGCAGCCTTTTGACAGGCAAACTTCCCATCGCCACGAGCCCACGGGGCCAGCCATGTTATGTTGCCTTGTCTCGTCTACATGAAACTATTGGTCAATGCAGGGCAGAAGACGAACGCCCGCTTCGTCTAGACAAACATTGGTCTAGATCCCATCCAGCTGGCTGAACACGAGGCTTATGGTGGGTGGGACGGTCTGGTCTGGCCATTGATCGAATATTGATATTACCACATCCATGATCTGGGACAGCCTTGACATTCTGTACGAGTGCTCTAGACGTAGTTTATTGGTAAGGGAAGAGCACGATTGAGTCCTACTTCGTTACCAGGTTACCGCCAGTGGCCACTAGGTATTTCCAGCTGAAGCACGCCTCCTCAATGCTCATGCATGGCATGCATGCATGCGTAATTACAGGCACTTGCGGCAAGGATCCACCGTCATGAACAATGGTGTAGAATGAATATCATTGACAGTCAGGACTCAGGAGTGGCAAGGGTACTTCGGACTGCTCGGGAGGGATGAGATCGTCGGTCAATGCCTGTATGAAGCTCGTATCTCCCAAGTCCTCCGGACGGAGTGCGAGTACTCGAGAATATCATTGAAAAAGGGGATGGATGGCTCGGAGAGTGAGGCGGATGATGGGCCCCAGGCTCCAGAGTTTGAGCCTCTCTGTTCGAGGGGCTAACTAGCCATGGTCCACCGCAGAAAGCACTCCGTACTCAGTAGGCGGTACAGACTAGAAGGCACTCGGAAGTCGTCAGGCTTGCAGATAGAAGCGTTCTTACCTGACAGCTGAGACTTCATTGGTGTGGTTAGTAAGGGGAAATGGATAGGAGGTGAGCGGGTGGGGGAGCAAGGCTCCGGCACGGTGGAACTGGGCAAAGAACAAGCGTCAGGTGTCAAGGAAGTTCTATGGAGCGACAGTGAAACCGAGATTTCCTGGAGCAAAGTGCACAGCGTCGGTTGTGGATTACGTGGAAGATAATCAACAAGTCCAACAGGGGTCAGGAGTGTGAGATGGACAAGTTTGATTGCATCCGGATGCGAGGGTGGGTGGACAACTCGTGAGCAGTGGGTGATGCAGGGTAGGGTACCGTAAGAATAGGACTAGTGAGTGCCTTCGGTAGGACGAGGATTTGAATGAATTCTCCGAGAGAGTCAGGCGCCATGAGTTAGGATTTAGATGGCGCACTTTGATTCACCATTGTTGTTGTTCTTGTTGTTGTTGTTCGTCTATCTTTACCTTTGGCTGGGTAGTTCCAGGGGAAAGGATGTGGAAGATGATGGAGCCGTTCAAGATGAGGAACGCGACGGGACTTGATGGACCACCCGGAGCTAAAGAACTAGTCCTTACTAGACTGCCCACGAGGACTCACTTTAGGGGGTCTAGCGGTGGACTACTGGGACCTGTTAGCCTAAAGGGAGGTGCTTAGGGGTGGAGGAGGTGGCTATTGCGGTTGACCGCGTCCAGGTATCCGTCGTCCGCGTGCTTGAACCCCCCCAAATATCAACTGCCACTGACCCGTAACTAGTATGCGATACCAAGCCCAGGCAATCACCATTATTCGTCGTTCAAGTTAACTAAGAGAGTCACGAACAGGGATGCCCACAGTGGCCTCCCCTCCCCCTAGCAGCCCCCCCAAGGACCACCACCACCCAGGCTGTGGACAGCCTGTCGTTGAACTGGTGGTCCCCCCTCGTCCCTGTGGCCCGGGTACCAGTTGGGCCCTTGAGGCGAGGCTAGTTAAGACTAGGACTAACTTGCCACTAGACTGGGAGTCGACAGTGCAGTAAAATCACCCTCTGGTGCCTCGCGTTCTTTGCTCCTCCCTTAGCCTCCTTCTAGATTCTCCCTAATTTCATTGTTCCCCAAACACCATCACGTTTTTGGTCCCCCGGCTTGTCCTTCTTGTCGCCTTGTGTCTGGTCTTTGGTTGATGGTCGACTTGTCTTCCAAGGTTGACTTCCCAAGGCGACCTGCCCTTCTTCGTCCCTGGCGCTGCACTCTTACTACTCCGTACCGGGAAGTCACACTCACACCCTCACCCTCACCTGCACCTGCACTTTCTGTTACTGTGCTTGTCTCGACGCTCCATCCTCCATTTCATCCCCCAGGCGAAAAAAAAACCTGCCGACTCAATTCCTTTTTTCTCTTATTGCAAGTCCCCGACTTTCGTCGCCTGCACCTCTTTGACATCTTTGATTCCGCTTCGATCGGCCCTCTGCCTTCGTCTATCCTTAACATGCCTCTGACCCTCAGCTAAACGCTTTCTTGTCCACCTCTTTTTTCCTCTCGAGGGGAAGGCCCAATTGGGCAGCCACAGACCCAGGTCCCCGAGTCACAAGTTGAAAGTCACCATCAACACACCACCATCCTCACTCTTTGCACATTTCCATCCACTTACCAGTACCGCTCTCATCACAAGACTCCTTGTCTACAGTCCCCAGCCTTGATTACTCGCAGCTTTCTCCTCCAGAGTCACGCTTTCACGACCCCAGATACCCCTGTAGTCCCATTTTTGCGACCGCTACTCCTGATAATTTGACATCTACGATACGACTCGCAGCTCCTCAAGACCATATCGCCCAAAACTCCCCTCAAATAAATATCATCACTTCGCCATAATCAGGCATACAGACGACTGTGGTTGCCACCGTCGCCGAATCAGGTCTTTTTGGCGGAAAAGAAAACATCGATAATCTGCCCACGCTGAGACTCGGTTTCTTCAACCACATTCCAACATGGCAACTTTCTCAAATGCCTCCGAGGCCTTCTACGATGATGTCTCTGGAACCTCTCCAAGAGCCTTCCGAAACCCTCAAATGAATCGCCCCATTGGTCGTAACGATGGCTATGGGAGTATGCACAACCCCATGTATGGGGCTGAAGGCTCACTGCCCACCATGCGCTTTGATAACATGAGAGATGGTTTCAATGGACAGATGCAGAACCCAGCCGCTGGCAACATTCATTTTCCTTACGACGCTGGCGCTGCGCAAACTTGGAGTTCAAGCGGCGGCTCACTACAATCATTTGGAAGTGGCCTCAATGGTATGCCTCAAAACCCAAACTTCGGTCCCTCGAGAAGTGTCAAACCGAGTCGCGGCCGAGCTGGCATCTCAAATGTAAGTAGTCCATCCCCACCATCTCGCGAGACACATGCACTGACTTCATCAGCTCTGGTTCGATCAACCCCCACAATTCCAACAGCAACCACCCCAGCATCCTGCTCTACTTCCTCAACGATCAGGCCCACAAGGTCGCAATGACCATCAGGAGGATGATGACGAGTTGATTCCCACCGCGATTGTCATCAAGAATATCCCCTTTGCCGTCAAAAAGGAGCAGCTTGTTCAACTGATGGTCGATATGAATTTGCCACTGCCATATGCCTTTAACTACCACTTTGACAACGGGGTCTTCCGAGGACTGGCCTTTGCCAATTTCACCTCACCACAGGAAACAGAACAAGTCATTCAAGCCCTCAACCACATGGATCTGAGTGGTCGCAAATTAAGAGTCGAGTACAAGAAGATGCTGCCTTTGGCCGAGCGCGAACGAATCGAACGCGAGAAGCGAGAACGTCGTGGGCAACTGGAAGAGCAACATCGTCCTGTGCCACAGTCTCAACTCCACAACCAAGTTTCCATGTCCTCCTTGTCCAGGAATACGCCGTCTCCATTATCACATCGGAGCACCAAGCCTGGTAAGTGGTTGACAAACATCGATCCCCATCTTGAGCTAATCGGTCAAGATATCGATATGAATGATGCAAAGACACTAGAGTTCTACACCAACATGACCTTGTTCAAACAAGACCCTAGCCGAGAAGTGTTGATTTTCCCAACCACACTAGAACCACATCACCGTCGCATAGTCCACACCCTCGCTCATCATATGGGATTGATGCACACTTCTCGAGGGAGCGGTGAACAACGACAAGTTCACATCCACCGCCCAGCCCCGGGGACAAATGTAAGCCCACCCACCATCCCAGGAGCATTTGGCTCGGGTGAAGGTCTGCGTCAAACTTTGGCACGCTCTTCTACCGCCGACTTCAGTGAAGGTCGACAATACGAATCGCCCGCTTTCAACACTCTCCGCGGCCAATCCTCGGTCGGGCTGCTTGATGTTCTGGATACCAATGCCTTTGGTAGAACTGCCGATAGCAATTTACGCAATGCCAAGTCATTTGCAGATCTTCGATCCTGGAGCCCTTCACCAGTTCCATCTTCTGCGAGCTTCCCGGCCGCGCTGCAAACAAATGGCGCCCGTCTTCAAGCCTTGAATGACACTGCGGGTTCAAACACCCCTACGTTGACACCCACTGCTGGCCCGACCGCGCCAGGTGCCAATCGAGATGAACCATTTCTGATCTCTGGCTTCTCTAACCTATCCATGGGCAACAACAGTGGCAGCCAAACCAGCCCTCGACGCCAGCGAAGCTTCTTCGGAAACGAAGCTGAATGGAACAGCTCTCAGACATTTCAAGCGACCGCACCCATTGGTAGCAAAAGAACGGTCAGCATGGGACCTGAAACCAGCAATGCTAACAACAACCCAGTACGTCAATCCCGTGGCCCTGGAGCCAACAATGCCATTGGGTTTCGCCGCCAAAATGGGCGGGGCAGCGACGAATTGAGAGCGGCCGCGGCTGCCATCGCCGAATGAAACAGATTCCCACCATATACCCCCTTTGATGACGCTCATGCAGAGCAATGACGAGTCAATGATCCACGAATGACACGACGAACCCTCTCAACTGAAAAAAGTTAGACGCATAGGGCAGTCACATGACTGCATGATTGGACTACAGAAAAAGATTGTTGTAACGAATGACAGGGCTTACGGGTGCGGCATACAGCATATTTGTTTTGCACTTGACTCACGAACGACATCCCGCGAAGAAAGAAAGATTGATTCTGGATTGTACACTTTAATCTCCGTCATGCATGGAGAAGGGGTGGTGCATTACAAGGCGTTCGTGCCCGGGTTCTTCCAGATGGCAAGAAGTTTAGTCGAATGTGTTTTTGTTTTGTTTTTTGCTGGTCTGTGCATTTTCTGTGAGGAGCTAGTCTCCCATTTTGAATTATTTGAGAATGGTTTTCATGTATTAGGTACACTCGTTCTAGCTAATCGGTTTGCAGTGACCCCGGATGGGACTGCACTTAATATTCCAGGTTGGTCACAAGAGATGGGGACCTCCAGCAGATATCGTACTAGGTAAAATCGAATCGCGATTTGTTTGAAATTCATGCCAACACCACACTTGGGTGACACTCATCCACGCTGATACTGATCGGTGGATTACATAATGAAGTGCCAAGTCTTTGCACCTCTTGACGTCCTGCTGTCCTCAATCCCCCTTTAACTTGACTACCACCGTGAGCAAGCAAAAGAAACCCACCATTGAGACCTCCGGCCACCTGTTGCTTTGACTATGTGTATTTACACATTGCCATAAGCTATGGGGCTGGCATTCTCTGTGGTCGTAATGGATATCTCAGCCATACTGCCCTTGACAAAAATGTGACCCGAGGGGCACAGACATGACCCCGTAGAGCTCTGATATGGCACAACCTTCAGGCTCCTCACCACACCAATGTAAGTCTTGACGGCTGTTAACCTGTTTCTTTCTGTCTAGGGCATTACCACCAACAACCACCGTCGGCAACAGGTACCAGCAGGCCGTGGCTGGAGCTGTGTTCTGAACCGCTTGCACCTGATTATTGTCCACGGCTCTACAATGCCAAGACCCGTCATGCACGCCAATGCCCGAACAGGCTTAGCGGCGGTGCTGTTGTTTTTCCTTCCAGCCATTCCGTCGAAACACAAGTTCACTCTGCGCTTCTTTTCCACCCACCTTGTCACTTCTGAACCGCCCACATCAACACCCCGACGCGTTGGTTCTTTCAATCTTTCCATCACAACTTATTCCCCACCGTCGTCAACCCTCACCCGAATCTCCTCCACACTTATCGAACCACAACTATTACAATGGCAGGAGGCAAAGGCAAGAGTATCGGTGGTAAGGCCACTGGCGCGAAGGACTCCTCGACTAAGACTCAGAAGTCCCATAGCGCAAAGGCTGGTTTGCAGGTGAGCTTCACCCGCATCAACCCTACTCTTGGACTCATATTTCTACATCATTGCATCGCAATCGTCGAGAATTCCATGCGCAGCTAGACGCGTTTCATTATCAAACAAGATTATGAAGCGTAGCCTTTTGCGCGCATGTCGCGCTCTCGAACGGAACGATGCGCCATTTAACCCAACCACCTTCGTGACAAGTTTTGGGTTACGATCAACTGATATCTGTGTGTTTCTAGTTTCCCTGCGGTCGAGTCAAGCGATTCCTCAAGAACAACACTCAGAACAAGATGCGCGTTGGTGCAAAAGGTCCGTCCATCCAAGACTTAGTATGAAGAGACAAAACTGATCCATCCGCTTGCACAGCTGCCGTGTATGTCACCGCCGTCCTGGAATATCTGACCGCGGAAGTGCTGGAACTCGCCGGCAACGCCGCCAAGGATCTCAAGGTCAAGCGTATCACTCCACGACATCTACAATTGGCCATTCGTGGTGATGAGGAACTGGACACTTTGATCAGAGCCACCATCGCCTTCGGAGGTGTCCTACCCCACATCAACAGAGCATTGTTGTTGAAGGTAGAACAAAAGAAGAAGAACAAGGTGGACGCATGATTTTCCCCAATCTAGGCAACATCAACATCAACATCAGCAAGCAAAGTTTCGCTGACACCAAAACCTCTGGAGCTCGGCGTCAATGGGCATCTTGTGGCGGATTGAATGGCGTTGAGGGCTCGGAGGGGATCGAGATGAGTGTACGATGAAGAATCATTGCTTTCGTTCACACAAATGGAATACCAATTAAAGAGACTTGGGGGATCACGGGAGGTCATTATTGCGATTACGCCTTCTCATCTGTGCCAAACCGGCATCTTTCGGCATTTCTAGCTTGAGTCAAGCTATACTTCCAGCTCATGTTGGAGAACCAGTCTCACGCAATACCCTCAACTCTTCTTGTGCCATCCCAATTATTGTGCTTTGTTTTCAAGTTGAATCTTCTGATTCCGGTCACAGTGATTCTGGCCTGGTCATGATGCCTGTTTCTAGGCAACAATCCGTCCAGGCTGTGCTCCCTTCAAGTTCGGCATCTGGCTTAGATTGACTACATCAGGCGGCAGCCACGTCTTCAAGTTGTGTGTCACCTCCTCCCTTCCGCTCCTGCCTACTTCCCAACTTCCCACGTGACTGCGAGGTGGCCGTCGCTGCTTCCTTTCCAACACGTGACGCCACGACTGGCTCGTTTCTCTTGCACATCCGCCAGGTCAAATGTAAATGCTTTCTCATCTTCCCAAATCCGTTTGCCTCCCGTCTTTTTTATTCATTTGCCTTCCTCCGTCAAACTTTTGCTGTTTCAGTGACCCTAACTTGGTACAAAGTACACCCACACAAACCAATTATCTTCTGTGTCATGGTACTGTGGTGGTTAACCGCACAGTGCTCCCACACATACCCTGATGTGTTGTTATCCTGTTCGACCCAACTATCCTATCGCTTTCAAACAATCGAGGAAACTTTGCTGAAGAGATGATGCCTTGAGCAAGCAAACAAACAAATATTCCACACACTTTAATTCCTGCCGCACAAGGGAGCAACACAGAATTAATCATCCAACCAACACCTTGATAGGAAAACGTTTCTCTCCACGCACTCGTTTGTTCCGAAAGCCAGTTCTAAAACTAAGCCACCTGAATTTTGCCCTCACTTCCCTCCTCCCATCCCTGCGAGTCCACAGGTGTCGGCCACGACCTCCAAACCATTACACGAATGATTGCCCAAACCCGCCTCCGGACCGCTGAGGGTTTTGCTGGCACAGCGCTCATCCAGCATCAATCAATGGAAAGTTTGTTCTAAATGAGGCTTGTAATATGCGAGGATGGCTTCAAACAACATCTTCTATTGGGCCACGAACGCCCAGCCAGGTATAGAGGGACATCTAGCCACGTCTCCTTCTCACTCAGTGTCGCACGGTATTCGAACATATAAAGGAGAAGACGCCCCGTTGTTCTCTTCTATCCCTCATCTCTGATCGACAAGCAACCCGCTAGTCTCCTACTCAAGTTTCAACCATCTCTCGATTCTAAAGTCAACATACGATGAGGATATCGTTTTCAAACACGTTCCCCATTCTCAGATCTACCACCACATTAACTTTCTGATGGCCACGCGATTCCACAATCATTGCAGTACCCCCGATCCCAGATCTGGTACAATTTATCCTGGACAACGCTTATTCATCATACCGAGGCGAGATACTACTTCGACTACGTTCTGTTAGGGCTGGTACACAAAGAAGTGAGTTCAAACCTCCGGGGATAGGTTTCTTTGGATAAAACCATGCATAGCATGCGGCCCATTCATGTGTCGAAACATCAACCATGGCAGATTCCTTGTTTCCTGTGCACATTTGCCCTCACTCGTAACCTGCAGCAATGACAGAAATGCTCTGACAGGCGTTTTTTAAACTAACATTGCATCACTGTAATAACTAGGAAATTAATATACAACTTTTAAGACGATGGCATCTCGACCACCTTTTCTGGACGATGATAATTTTCTCTACTACACAGATGATGAAGAACGGGGTCGAGGTAGATATTTCCCTAGGCCACATGTGAGATTCACAAGCTCAACTCGAGGCGGATCAACAGACCGTGATTTTACTTGGTCGGGAGCAGGCAGCAGGTAAGAGTCAGTATACCCGTTTGGGCCCCATCATGCATTAATTATCTTGGCCTTGTTTTCCTGACGATGACTGCGGTCGTTGAAGCCGCAGCTCCAGTTTGGATCGCATCACACGAGATGCGTTATTGGCGGGCGCTCGAAGACATGGCCTGCATATCCCTGAGTTTTCAACTGATGAAGGTGAAAGAAACAGCAATCCAGAGCGGCAGCTCGTCTCAGCCCTTGACCGCCTGAATCTTGATAGAGGACGCAGCGTAGTTCGCTTTGACGGTGCCTCCCGATATCCAACCTCTAAGGAGATTGGTGATCAAAGAAGAGAACTTCAATACTGGAATGCCAGGAAGAGGAATTTTGAGAACAGGTATGATCGGAGGGAACAAAGAGGGTGGACCTGGCGAACTGAGTCTCTCACGCGCTGGTCGGACAACTCTAGATCTCGGTCCCGTTCTGGTTCACGCATCGGTGGGCCAATCATAGAAAACGTGAATGGCCCATTTTTCGATTACTCTACACATAACCATTTTAATTTGAGCCACGATGGAGGAGTCTGGATCAGAACAGAACAACGCCGAGGACACCACAGTCACAGCAGTCACACCCATCGGTACAGATCGAGATCGAGATCCCGAGAAAGACACTATCATCGTCACAGCCATACCCATACACACAGCAACAGCCATCGGCATGGGCATGGGGGCCCGCGTTTCATGCTGAGCGAAAGTTTCAGATTCCATTAGTAGGGTTTGTTGATACCAACTGAATTCTTAACCAGATTGTCAAGTATCGAGTTTGGGGTTGTGGTGTATGAATGCGAAGGCTTTTGATGTTTGGAGAGTTGGAAATTGAAGGGATTTATTTCTGTTGACTCTGATGTAGTCAGTCGTAGAGACTGAGTTCACAAAGAGGATTGATTATGTGTCTATCCACTGTCGTTATCAACATTTATCTCAGGACTAGAGCTTCCGATCTTCCGACCAAGAGTCTTCCTGCAGAGTGGGGCAATGACAGCTCCATGTCCATGTAGCTACCGGTGCTAGCGGCGTACAACATTGCGTTCTCGGCATGGCAATAGATCTCCTTCAAGGCCATATGTCGTATCCTGACATGACATGACATGTTCATCTCCCTCCAGCCCTGCCATCCGCGTCTGCATACCCCATACTCATCCGCGCAGTCCAGGGCATCAGCGTATATCGTCCAACGCGGCTGCCGGGATGGGTGATAAGATAGGTAAGACAAAAGACCTCTGCAATAGACAAATCGACAATAGACAAGGATGGACGGATGTGAGGGAGGCAGAGTGAACCGGTACGGTACGGTATGGCATCTGGTCAACAATGGGCCTGAATGAATTCTGGCCCCGTCTAGTTCTGGGCATTGCGTAGGATTGTGTCCTTAGATAGGGTGCGCCCGCCGTCCATTCACTATGCCATCACTTGCTTGCTTAGTTGTGCGCGTGATAGGCAGCTAAGGACTCAGGAGACGGCTAGTTGTGTAGTTGAGTAGTTGGGTAAAGGGGAGGGAGCCTCGTGCACTCAAGCTTGGTGTGGACTTCTGCTAGTCGATCACCGACTATTGATACTTATGTCTGTGTTGTCCTGATCTGGATCTGCCGGTCAGTCAATCGATCGATCGATCGATTGGGGGGAGGGGGGTCCGAGGATACAACATGGCCAGCCCGGGCCAAGCCATCCATTCATCGAATCGACTGGCTTGCTCTTGCTCGTTTGGTTCCGAGAGCGAGTATGGCATGGTATGGCAACCAGGGACGACCAAATCAAATCAGACCGATCCAATCCAATCCAATTCAAATGGTCTTCCGAGCCTTCTTAGACCGCCTCACAATGTCGGCGTATCCACCAGCAAACCCACCACGCTGGTCTCGTTCACGGCTGTCGTATCCATTAGGTCCGCGCTGGCGCTTTCTACCGGCAACACTGTTATTACCACCGAAACCACCCCCGCCCTCAGCGGCACGACCGGTACTGCGTCCACCATTACCGCCGCCGCCGCCGCTGGCGCCAGGTCCCCGCTTCCCAGCCAGGCCCGCCATGCGATCATGCTTCTGCTCGATCTCGCGCCGGACTCGGCGCATCTCCTCGTCTGAATTCTCTGCTGATGCGGCTGCGGCTGCGGCGGATGCGCGGTGCTGCTTCTTATCTCTGCTGTGCTCTGTTTTCTGTTTTGTCTTGGTAGCTCTTGGAGCATCTTCGTCGTCAGAGCCTGAAATGGACATGCTGCCGGAGCCAGAGTCGGAATCAGATCCACACTCATCAGAGTCTGAGTCTGGGCCCGAGGAGTCTGATCCGGAGCTGAGGTCTTCGTCGTGGTCGTGGTCGGTACCCGCTTCGTCGCGCTTTCTGTCTGCGGCGCTTTTGCGCTTGAATGATCCGTATGTCTGCCGGCCTGAGGGTTGGTCGTGCCATATGTCTTCCTCGTCGGCATCTTCATCTTCTGAGGTGTCATCGTTGTCGTCGACTTCGCCGAGTCCCGGGATCCCTGAGATATTGCCGCCCTTCGCGCCATGACTACGAGTTCGGACGCTCCTCAAATATGTATTTTGCAAAGGTGCCACCTCGGGTAACTTCACATCCAACACCCACTCTGTATCTGCGCCCTCGCCGCGAGTGAATGTGCTTCTTCCACCCCTTCTCAATATATCTGGGAGAGCTGTGGAGCGCGGCTGTGTTGAGTTGTTCTCCGCTACGTACGGTGTGCCTCCTGGCGTTGAGGATACTGAATGGGAAGGCGGCGTACCGGCGTCGTGGATCCTTCGGCGTTTTAATGCTGGTTCGCTGGACGGTGACTGCTGCGTACCTCCTCGTTGGCTTAGTGGTGTAGCGGCCGTCGCGCGTTGCATGAACTGGGGGGGTTGTTAGGTATGTGCTGTGTATATGTGGCACTTAACTTGGCCACGGGGGAAGCAAGCTAAACTAACCTTCATGTTCAGCAGCCGCGAAGACATCTGCTTCGATGGCTGTGGCCGCGCGTTGGGTGTTCTGAGAGCGCCCTCCATGTTGAAGTTGTATGGTAGGTTTGTCGCGTGTGAGATCGTACACAGTGGAGAGGCCTGCTCAAAGCGAACACCTGCAAGGTCGTTTGTTTGGAGTTTAGACACCTATCATGGATGAAAGTATTCTGGTTGGTTGGTTGGTTCGCTTTACTTTCGTTCAAAACCTGCATACGGATTTACACAAGACAGGGAATTGTGGGGTCGATTCGTACAAAGCCGGGGCCGGAATATGGGGAGGTTGTGACGCCAGAGCCTCAATCGTCCAGGCAGGATGGGGGTGAAGGAACGTGAATTGGCGTTCAATGAACAGGAACGGAGATGGGCAAAATGTTTTTGGTGCAGCGAAGTCAAGAGGCGAGTTGTACGATCATCAAAAATGCGTCACCGGATATGAATTTCCGAGGTTAGACCCACCCCTCCGGATGATTGTTTAGCCGGAACCATCAAGCCACCGCCAAGTAAGATCTGAGGTCAGTCAACCAGCGACTTTATTTCTCTCATATTGTCCCAATGAAACGCTGATGTTGTCGAACTCAAAAGAGTTTTGCTGAAAGGCTTTGCTTTGGTGCCGAACTGTCAAGGAACGCAAGCTATGACCCTGTTCGGAGAGGGGCAGTTTCGTCGTCATTTACTGGGGCAGAGGCAGATTTCTTTTCCTTGATTGTTTTATGATTTATCTAGATCGTCGTACACAATGCTCTAGAGATCTGAGTATGAGGTAGTATTCGGCACTGCTATATCGAGGCAAGTCTGTCATCCGCATGCGTGATATACATAGCGTGAGACTACCCCTTCCCTGGGATTCAATCTTAGTCCAGCTTTCTGCATTACTCACTCAAAGCCATTAATTATATCTATCTCGTGAGGCGGGCCATTATTCGGGAACAGTAACAAGTGTACATCTCTTTGACTCGCTTTGGCTCAACATGGACACACCTGAGTCGACCCTAGAGAAAGATGAAACCATGAAACCCGAATCAGAGCTCCCAACACCAAGCATGCCCCTGTCCAAAAGGTTGCAGTCACGCATGACATCTGAGGTCGACCCAAAATGGGCAGACGCTATCTTATTGGGATGTTTCTTCGTCGCAGGTATAGTCGACAGCGTGGCGTATAACAAGTATACATGCTTTGTTAGTATGCAGACAGGTTAGCAGCATCACACAGACCAAACATTACCCTGCAAATCCACTCAGCAATCAAGAGAAGGCCAAAGAAACTAACAATTGGGACAAACTAAAGGCAACACCATCTTCCTAGGTTTAGGTGTCAGTGACCTCCCAGTGCAGACACCAAAGCACACCTGGGTGAAATCCCTCGTGGCAATCTCCTCCTTCTGCCTCGGGTCGATATTCTTCTCCCGCTACCACCGCTATCTTGGTGGGTTGAAGCGATGGGTCATAATGTCCTCTTTCGCCATCCAGACCGCGTTCATGATCATCACCTCGACGCTCGTATCCTCAGGAATCGCCGCCCCAGGCTCGCAGGACAATATCCCCAAGAAGTCGGGAGACAGAGGCCATTTCCAATGGGTCGAGTTGTGCCCGATCGCCCTGCTAGCATTCCAGAGTGCGGGCCAGATCGTGGCGAGCCGCGTGCTGAAGTACAATGCCATGCCGACGTTAGTGTTGACCAGCCTCTACTGTGATCTAATGAGCGATCCAAATCTATTCACTGCAGGGCTGTTCGACGATCCAGACAGGAATAGGAGGGCCGTCAGCGCAACGACCTTGTTTGTCGGCGCTTTAGTTGGTGGAGCCCTGTCGAAGTCATCTGTGGGATATCCGGTTGCGTTGTGGATTGCCACGGGGCTCAAAGGTTGCATGGTTGTAGCATGGTTGTTGTGGAAGCGGAAATAGAATATTCTTGGGACCTGGAATGTCAATTACAGTGTGTAAATATAGCGTAAAGCGATTTTGGAAAATTTAGTCAGCGGGAAATGTAGGGTTCCTGACAAGTTCGAGTTCGGAGTATCGTGTTCCTTTCCTCTATTTGCGGGTATGATATATAGCCACTATGCAATGTCTCATTTCTTTTCGCCTTGAATAGTGGCAACAATTTTCCTTGAATGCTTCGCTGCCCGGAACTCTAGATACCAGACTCCCTGCCATGTGCCCGTGTTCAATCGCCCATCGGTGATGGGGATGGACACACTCGCACCGATCAATGCCGACTTGATATGCGCCTAAGAATATCCAAATCAGCATATAACACTCCGATCTACCATCTCGATCTAGCAAGCGATCAAGCAATAAACACCATCCAAAAGTACTTACCGGCATATCATCCAACCCCTCAGCGGAGTGCCTGTACAACTCGCCCTTCCGATCCTCCGGCGCAATCCTATCCAGCGCATCACTCATATCCTCGCGCACATCGCTATCCCAGTTCTCATTCAGCGACAGCGCACACGATGTGTGCTGCACGAAGAGGTTGAGGATCCCGACTTTGTAGTCCTTGATTTCCGGCAGAGACGACACCACTTGGTCGGTGATTAAATACGAGCCCCGTGATTTGGCCGGTAGCGTAAAAGTTTTCTGGAACCACGACATTGTCGCTCCTGGAGATGTGTGAGTGGTGATTGTGTCAAATGAAATTGATGGTATGCAGCCCGTGGGGCAATTTATTGTTGTTGGGAGTGGGGATGTTGGTTGGGATGATGGGCCTGAGATTAGTAGTCGGAAGGGGAGCCACAGGAGATATTGCGGTAGTCCTGGGAAGAGTGCGAGGATGAATATCGAGGTCGCTATTACTGTAAAGTACTTG